>OUWB011209584.1_pt1 | contig 82106 bp, 73 predicted proteins | sample 1779821 | NCBI WGS metagenome assembly OUWB01 (sample SAMEA3914806, study PRJEB12502) | metagenome | biome: forest; material: soil | place: Canada | collected 2011-08-03 | depth 0.1 m
ATCCCGGTGCACATGATCGAGACGATCAACAAGATCGTCCGTACCTCGCGCCAGATGCTGCACGAAATCGGCCGCGAGCCGACGCCGGAAGAACTGGCCGAAAAGCTGGCCATGCCACTGGAAAAGGTGCGCAAGGTCTTGAAGATCGCCAAGGAGCCGATCTCGCTCGAAACCCCGATCGGCGACGAAGAGGACAGCCATCTCGGCGACTTCATCGAGGACAAGAACGCCGTCCTGCCGATCGACGCGGCCATCCAGTCCAACCTGCGCGAAACCACGACGCGCGTGCTGGCCTCATTGACGCCACGCGAGGAACGCGTGCTGCGCATGCGTTTCGGCATCGGCATGAATACCGACCACACCCTGGAAGAGGTCGGCCAGCAGTTCTCGGTCACCCGCGAACGCATCCGCCAGATCGAAGCCAAGGCCTTGCGCAAGCTCAAGCATCCAAGTCGCAGTCGCAAGCTGCGAAGCTTCCTGGACAGCTAGCAGGGCACCGGCCGTGCACCCATCCCTGGGGATGGAAAAACCCGCCAGTGCGAACTGGCGGGTTTTTCATTTGGCACAGGGTCAGGCGACCTCGACCTCCACGTCGCGGATGGCGACGCGGTGGATGCCGGACGTCAGGCCGCCGCCGCCGACCGCATGGCCGACCACGTCGACCTCGCCCAGGTCGTAGGGCAATTGGATCATGATGGCGTTGCCGACGAACTCGACGGCGAGGGTCATGTAGAACGGGCCTTCGCCGGTCTCGACGGCGTCGCCGACGCGCACGGCGTCGCCCGACTTGCAGATCGCCCGGTCGCCCACCGCCTGCTCGTTCGGCAGGCCCAGTTTCGGGCGCTCCGCCATGTGATCGATCACCGCCATATAGGGCAGGGCCAGGCCCAGGCAGTCGATCGGCTCGGCCTTGCGATCGGCGACGCGGTCGATCGCCGCCGCCAGGATGACTTCCGCCTTCAGCACATCGCCCAGCAGGGCGCGCTTGGCCCAGTCGAACGAGCAGGCATCGGCATCGCCGAACAGGCGTTTGTTGATGCGCAGCACGCCGCCACGCCGCCCGAAGATGCAGAAGCCGGACACGCTGCGCCCGTCGCCGTAACGCCCCTGCACCGAGGCCAGGAAGGCGTGCTGGCGCCGGCAGCGATTGCGCAGGCTGGCCCACGGCCGCCGCGCCTCGGCGAGATCGGCGGCGAAGGGCAGGGTTTCGCGCTCGAGTACGCGCGACAGACCGGGTATATAGCCCGGCAGGTCCTCGGTATAGAAGTCGAACAGGTCGGCGGCGTAGAGCGCGCAATTGGTGAAGGCATTGAGCGCGAGGAACGGATAGTCGTGGTCGATGGTGTCGGCGATGGTGTTCAGCGCCTGGAACAGGCGGCGATGCTGAAAGGCATAGGCGGTGAGGAAGTCGCCGCGGCCTTCGCCGTCGGTCAATTCAAGCCGCCGGCCGTGCAGGGCGTCGAGCAGCGGTGAAACCAGCGGCTCCTGACGTAGCTCCTGCCCATTGTTTTCGTCACGCGCCATGGCAAAAGGTTAACGCGGCGGCACGCGGGCCGCAAGGGAAATACCGCAGTGCCCGCGCGGTCACGATTGGATACCGACCCTAATCCAAACCGGCAGTTTTAATCGCTTGGCCATTGCCCGGGCGCATTCTAGATATTGCCGCTCAAACGCCGCGCGGGCCCGGAAGCCCGATCTCCGCCATCCGACATCGGACGCCCGCACCCCTATGCCACATTTCGATCCGTCCGCGTTCTGGGCTAGCCTTCTGCATCTGCATATCGATCCGCTCTACGCGGCCTCCGGGCTGGCGGTGGGCTTGCTGGTCGGCCTGACGGGCGTCGGCGGTGGTTCGCTGATGACGCCGATCCTGGTGTTGTTGTTCCGCGTTCATCCGGCGACCGCGGTCGGCACGGATCTCCTCTACGCCGCCATTACCAAGACCGTGGGCACGGCCATTCACGGCACCAAGCGCGCCATCGACTGGAAGCTGGTCGGTTTGCTGGCCCTGGGCTCGGTGCCGGCGACGCTGCTTACCGTCTATGGCGTGCAGCATTTCGGCCGGCCTGAAGCGCTGTCCAAGCTGATCACCCTGGTCCTGGGCTATGCCCTGTTTCTGACGGCTTTGCTGTTGCTGCTGCGCGGCGTGATCCGCCGCTACGCCGAAAAGCACCAGACCGCGGAGCGCGAGCCGGGCGGGGCCAAGCGCCGGGCGCTGATGACCATTCTCACCGGTCTGGTGCTGGGCTTTTTGGTGTCGCTGTCGTCTGTCGGCGCCGGCGCGCTGGGCGTCACGGCCTTGATCCTGCTGTATCCGCGGCTGCCGACCCTGCGCATCGTCGGTTCGGACATCGCCCACGCCGTGCCGCTGACCTTTATCGCCGGCATGGGTTATTTCGCCATCGGCAAGGTCGACACCGTGATGCTGGTCGCGCTGCTCTGCGGGTCTATCCCCGGCATCATTATCGGCAGTTTCCTGGCGCCCAAACTGCCCGAAAAGGCGCTGCGCGTCACCCTGGCGGCCGTGCTGACCCTGGTCGGGTTCAAGCTGGTCACCGCCTGATTCACACGCCGCGCGATTTCGCTTGCCGAAAGGTTAATCCGCGTTAGGGTGAGGCGTGTCAGGGATGTAAGGGGGCTTCATGCGTTACGTGTTGTCGATGGCGCTGGCCGCGTTCGCGCTGGCTGCCGGTGCCGCCCAGGCCCAGACCACCGCCCCCTCCGCACCTCAGGGAAATACCGCCCTCAATATCATGCAGGCGACGGCCGATGTCGACGCAGGCAAATGCGCCGAGGCCCTGCCGATCCTGGCCCAACTGTGGGACGACCCCGCGCTGAAGGCCAGCGACCCCGAACTCGCCGCCCATTTCCGTGACAAGCGCGTGCTGTGTACGGCCGAAGTGTCGGGCGCGGCGGCGGCGCTGCCGTTGTCGACGCAGAGCCTGGCGCAGGCGCCGGTGTCGGTCGACGCCTACGGGCTGCACGCCTTCCTGCAACTGAGCAACAACCAGCCGGTAGAGGCGTCGCGGACGCTGGATATCGCGCTCGACGCATTGGGGGCGCAAAGCGCCGACCTGTCCGATCTCAGCGTGCTGGGCACGCTGATCCTGCTGCAGGACAAGGACAAGGCGCGTGCCACCGCGCTGATGGCGCATATCGAGGACGCCCATTGGCAGGTGCACGACATCACCAACCAGCCGGTATTCGACCTGTTCCGCCTCGACGCGTTGCGCACCACCGCCGCGGCTGGAGACCAGGCGCATGCGGCGGCCTATCGCGCCGATATCGCCAAGGATTCGGTCATCTATATTCTCAGCCAGGGCGACGGGCGCGTCAGCCACGGCGATGTGCCGCCGCAGGACGTACGCCTGATCCTGGCCAGTGAAATCAACGATACCAAGGGCTATATCGTCAAGCATTCGCGCGACCTGTCGGCGATCAGCTATCTCATCGGACTTGAAATCACGGCGGGCGACGAAGAACTGGCGTTGAAGCAGGTCAACGCCATGATCGAGCTGATCGACGCCAACAAGCTTGGGGCCTTCGAAAATACCGACAGCTACGGCAATCTCCTGTCGCAAAAGGCGTCGCTTCTGGCCGATCTCGGCAAGACCGACGAGGCCGATGCCGCCTATGCCGAGGGCGAGGCGCGGCTGCAGGGCGCCGGCCAGGTCGGGTTCTATGTCAATGAGCTGGGCTACCTGATCGACCGCGGCCGTCAAAAGGACGCCGTCGCCCTGGCGTCGCGCTTCGACCTGACCAATCTGCATCCGGATCAAAAGGCGGGCATCGCCGCCCTGGTCGCCTGCGCCTTTGCCTATAGCGGCGACAAGGCGGACTACGACACGGTTATCAATGCCATGCCCGACGGCATCGTGCCGAAGACGCAGCCGCTATTGTGCGCCGGCGACACCGAGGCCGCCGCGCGCAACATCATCGCCATGATCAAGGACGAGGGTGCGCGCAACGCCATGATCGTCTTTCTGCAGGACCGCCAAGGCGGCATTGCCTGGGGGCCGCGTAACCAGGTCTATCTCGATGCCGTGGCGGCCCTGCGTAAGCGCAGCGACGTCCTGTCGGCGGGAACCCAGGCCAATATCGTGATCCGTAGCTGGCCGGTGCGGTTCTAGATTCCAGCGGCTCTAAGGTTTCAGCAGGTCGCAGGCGATCCGCGGTGTATGCGCCTGCGCCGTGGCGATGGTGTCTTCGAAGGTGCCGCAGTCGAGCAAATTGTCGGGCGCGGCGTGACGCGCCGAGAACACGTTGATCAGCACGCGCGGCGGCCCGGCGATGGATTTCAGGTCGCTGTCGCCGATGACCGCGCCGGAAAAGCCGACCTGGGTCTGCGGCGGAGCGAATTCCATCTTTTCGGAGCCGAGGTCGACCTGGCCGTCCTGGCCGGGCTGTACGCCCGGGGCGGGGAGGCCGGAATAATAGGCGGCTACGGCGACCTTTTCATGCAGGGCGGACAGCTTCGCCGCCGCTGCCGGGGTCAGCGCGACCTCGACCGCGAACGCGTGGGGACCATGCGCCGCCGGCGCGTGGCAGGCGCCGAGCCCCATTGTCAGGCCGGTGAGGGCGATCAGGCGGCGCATCAGGCGGCGTCGCAATGCAAGGTGACCGGGCTTTGCTGCGCGGCGCTGACATAGTCCTGGAAATCCGTGCAGTGGATCGACGAGGCATCGGGCGATTTGCCGGCATAGACGGTCAGCAAGGCCAGCGGCTTTTGGGCGGTAATGTCCTTGAGGTGCGGCGCATTGGCGCCGGCGCCCGACATGTGCACCGTCTGGTTGCCGGCCTCGACCTCGACGGTGTCGGTATTGAGATGCAAGGTGCCGTCCTTGGGGTCGGCCAGGGCCTGGGAGGCCGGTGTGACATTGCCGTAGTACATCACCGAGACCGTCACCTTCTGCTTCTTCGCCTTGATCGCGGCCAGGGCCGCCGGCGTGAAGTCGATATTGACGTCGTAGGCGAAGGACGGCGCGGCGGCGGGCGCGGCGCTGCTGGACGTGGCGGTGTCGGTCTTCGCGGAGCACTGGCACAGCAGGGCCGCCGAAAGGGCGACGGTGGCGAGAATGAAAGCACGCATAGTGTTCCCCCTATGGCTTGCAAAAGGGGTATCACGCCCGGCGCACGGCCGCAATCAGGCGGCGTCGCAGGTCATGGCCAGGGGCTTGGCCTGGAGGTCGCCGAGCGTCGTCGTTACCGCCGTGCACTTCAGCAGATTGTCGCGATCGGTGCCGGAATAGGCCCGAAGCTCGACATCGACCTTGCCTTCGATGGCGGTCAGATATTCCTGGTCGATGCCGTGGCCTTCGACATGCACGGCGGGCGCCGCCGGATCGACCGGCACGAGGTCCTGGCCCAGCTCGATCTGTCCGGCTTCATTGGCCTTTGTTTTCGCGGCGTCGGTCGGGGCGCCGTAATAATAGGCGTCGAGAACGACGCTCTCATTGGCCGCCTTGAGCGCCGCGATGGCCGCCGGCGTGAAGGTCACGGCGACACTATAGTCGGATTTGAATTTCGGCCCACCGCAGGCGGCGAGGGCGGTGCAGAGGCCGAAAGCGGCGACGAGACGGAAAGGGCGGGGCATGGACGTCACATTTGTCATAAAACTGTCACGCAGTTTCTGACGGCAAATGCGTTCGCGCGCAAGCCGATTATTGGCTGCTGCTGGCCTCGTCGGCGACGACCAGATCATCGGCGCTGTCTTTGTCGTTGTTTTCCAGTTCGCAGGCGATCAAAGGCGGTCGCTCCTGGGCCATCTTAACCGAGCCGATCCAGCTTCTGCAGTGGATCAGGTCGTCCGACGCGCCGATCGGCGTCACCGAATAGGCGGTGATCAGCACCTGCACGTCACCGCGAATCTGCGGCAGCAGCGAGGTGTCGAATTTTCCATCGAGATGGACGCGTTTGGTGTTGGTGGTCCAGCCGAAGCGTTCCTCCCCCAGAATGAACCGGCCCACGGCATCGGCTTTTTTCACGGCCTGGGGGACGGGATCGCCGAAGTAATAGGCGACGACGGTGAAATTGTCCTTGTCCCGGTCCATTGCCGCCCGGGACATGGGGGTGAATGCCATGCGCACGCTTGAGGCGTAAGGCGACGGCGCCGTGGGCTTCAGAACGTCGCACTGGCACAAAAGCAAGATCAGCGGCAGCAGGCAGGCGGCTTTCAGGATTTTGTGCGGCATGGCGTTTCCCCGTTATAAAGTTACACTACACCGCTTCCCATGATTTTCAAGACCGGTGTAAAGGCTGGACGCGCATCGGGCAATTTGACCGTCAGGCCTTCCATGCCCATTTCGAATTTCAGCGGCTCTTCGTGGCCCAGCAGTTCGACGCGTTCGACACGGCCTTTACGCTGCGGCGAGCCCTCGGCCATCGAATAGATCGTCATGAAGCCGTTCGGCGACCAGTCCTCGGCCAGGGCATAGAGCACGCCATCCTTGGTGGTGAAACGAATATCCGCGAAGCCGAGCTTTGCCGCCTGGGCCTCGTTGAACTGGGCATTGCTGAACTGCACCGGACCTTCGCCATAGATGTCCCAGGGCCGGGTGGCGAAGATGGCTTCGCCATTGACCGCCATCCATTCGCCCATGCCGGCCAGGACCTTTTCTTCCTTGTCGTCGATCTCGCCATTGCCGCGTACGGGAATCGAGAGCAGCAAATTGCCGTTCTTGGCCACCGTGTCGATCAGGCGCTGGATCACCTGCTTGGCGGTCTTGTAGCCGTCATTGTCATAGATGCGGCGATCGTAGTGCCATTGACCGATACACGTCGCCGTCTGCCACGGCGACGGCCGCATCCGGTCGGAGAAGCCGCGTTCGACGGAACCGGTCACGCCGCGCGCCTGTTCGTCGGACAGGGCATTGGTGGTGAGAACCGCTTCGAGCGAGCCGTTCCACTTCATGTTGCTGTTGTAGAAGTGGGCCACGGCCTCGAGCCCGGCGTCGCCCAGCGGCATGACTTGATTGTCCATGTAGATATAGTCGGGATGATAGGTCTCGACGAGGTCCTTCTGGCGCAACAGCCACTGCTTGGCGTACCACGGCTCGTTAACCGGCGGCGTTTCGAGCCATTGGCCGGAGTGGCTGTCGTTGAAGGCGTTCATCGCCTTGATCGAGGTGATGCCGTCGGGCGGCACGAAGCTGCCGTTGGCGCCGGCATGAGGGCCGGTATAGAGCGCCTGCGGATCGTAGCCGTCCCACCACTTACCCTTTCCGTCGGCCTTGTGACGGGTGAAGGCGTCGTAGCGTACGCCCTGTTTCGGCCCCTCGGCGTCGTAGCCATAGGCCGTCTGCCACCAATGCCAGGCGTGCGCGGCATGGTTGGAGACGCCAAAGCGCAGGCCGGCGTCGAGGACGTGCGGACGCCAGCCGCCGACGATGTCACGCTTGGGCCCCAGCTTGACGGCGTTCCAGTTGTGATACTTGGAATTATAGGTGTCGAAATTGTCGTGGTGGCAGGCCAGTTGCACGAAATACTTGGCGCCGGCTTTTTTATAGAGTCCGACCAGGCGCTGCGGATCCCAGCGATCGGCCGTCCAGGTATCGATGATATCCATGAAGCCGAATTCGGACGGATGGCCGTAGGTCTTGACGTGATAGTCGTAATATTCGTTGCCCTGGATATACATCTGGCGGCCGTACCAGTCGCCGCGCTCGGGTGCGCATTGCGGCCCCCAATGCGCCCAGATGCCGAGCTTGGCGTCGCGGAACCAGTCCGGCGTCTTGTAATTGGCCTCGAACGAGTCCCAGGACGGGGTGAATGGCCCGGGCGCGGCGGGCTTGGCGTGCGCGGCGCGCGCGGCCAAACCCAGTCCAGCCGTTGCGGCAATCAAACCTCGGCGTGAAACGGTCATGATCCGGTCTCCTCCGTGAATCCGCCGGATTGGGCGGATTTCTTATATTTGATTTATTATATAAGGCGTGGCGAACCGAGGCCCCGCCGCAATGTCAGCGCTGTCATTAACGCCAAGGAATGGCGGGGATTTCAAGCGAATTTTTTGCCATGCCCGGGCAGGGCAGGCCGGCGCTTGCTTTCATGCGCCAAAAAGGTTTTATTTTTAAAAACGGAATTCGCCCTGTCATCGTTGTCATTTGCCAAGCCTATCGGGGCAATTTATACAGCGTACAGATAAGCGGCGGGGGATTCGCGCCGCGTATAATTTTTGCTGGTCGCGCAATTTATCCGAAAACGGGACCGCCCGCACGGTGGGGCCACTTTTCGGATTGCGCTCGGAAGGGAACGGACAGCTCTTGGCGCGCAAGGTCGGCCGACGCGGCGGCAATATCGTTACCATTCACGACGTGGCGCGTCATGTCGGCGTGTCGCCGATGACGGTTTCGCGCGTCATCAACGGCGAAAAGAACGTTCGTGAGGAAACCCGGGCCAAGGTCATGGCCTCGGTCGAAGCCCTGAACTATTCGCCCAATATCGCCGCCCGATCCTTGGCGACCCAGGATCAGGCGCGCATCGGGCTGTTGTATTCCAACCCCTCGGTCGCCTTCCTCAGCGAATTTCTGCTCGGCATTCTGTCGGAAAGCGCCAAGAGCGGCACGCAGCTTCTCATCGAGTCGTGCGACGGTCCGGAAGGGGCGTCGGCCTCGCTGGAGAAATTCCGCACGGGCGGGTGTGACGGCATCATCCTGTCGCCGCCGCTTTCCGATTCGACGCGCGTGGCCCAGACGCTCAACGAGATGGGCATGCTGTTCGTCGGCGTGGCCGCCGCGCGCATGGCCGACGATCTCAACGCCGTATCGATCGACGATTTCAAGGCGGCCTTCGCCATGACCAAGCGCCTGATCGAACTGGGGCACAACCATATCGGCTTCATCAAGGGCCACCCGCACGCCCACGCCAGCCAGTTGCGCTTCGACGGCTATTGCGCGGCCATGACCAAGGCGGAACTGCCGGTGGTGCCGGAACACGTCGCCTCGGGCTATTTCACCTATCGTTCGGGCTTCGACGCTGCCGAGCAATTGCTCAACCGGCCCGACCGGCCGACGGCGATTTTCGCCAGCAATGACGACATGGCCGCCGGCGCCGTGGCCGCGGCGCATCGCCTGCATCTTGAGGTGCCGGATCAGGTGACGATCGTCGGCTTCGATGACACGGCCATGGCGTCGTCGGTCTGGCCGGAACTGACCACGGTGCGCCAGCCGATCGCCGACATGGCCTCGCTCAGTGTGCGGCTGCTGCTCGACCTGATCCGGGCGCGCCGCCAGGGCCACCCCCACCACACCGTGCGCGAGATTCGCGATTTTGCCCTGATTGAACGCCAATCGTCGGGGCCGCCGGCCAATGAGTAGTTGAATTTCTTATCGCGGCGCGTCATTTTTCTTGACAGATGGTGTCGTGTACAAGAAATGGTAGCGCTACCAAAAAATAAGCGCGCCATACCGTTTTGCACGTGGTATGGCGCTATTTGGGTTGAGGGGATATCGCTGGTGCGGCGCCGTTTGCCAATCGCCGTCAAGGCGCAGTTAAATTACAGGAATGCCTGATATGGCCGAAATTCTTCCGAACGCGTTTTTGCCGCAAGATTGGCGCGACGCCACCCTGATCGGCCGCTTGCAGACGCCGGCCGGTCCGACGCCGATCCTCATCAAGGACGGTCAGGTCTATGATATGAGCGCTGTCGCGCCGACCGTATCGCAGCTGATGAAGGTATGGCCTGAGCATGGGGTGCCTGACGGTGGACTGAAGCTCGGCGCGTTGGAGGACTTCCACTTCGGCAAGAGCTGGACCAAGGACGGAAGCCACGCCGAACGCAAGGGCGACCAGTTGCTGTCGCCGATCGACCTGCAATGCGTCAAGGCGGCCGGCGTGACCTTTGCCGTCTCGGCGGTCGAACGGGTCATCGAAGAACGCGCGCGTGGCGATTACGCCAAGGCGCAGTCGATCCGCGACGCGCTGGCCGAACGCGTCGGCGCCGACATCCGCTCGGTCAAGCCGGGCTCCGAGGCCTCCGCCAAGCTCAAGGAGGCGTTGATATACGACGGGCTGTGGTCGCAATATCTCGAAGTCGCCATCGGCCCGGACGCCGAGGTGTTCACCAAGTCGCCCGTCCTGTCGTCGGTCGGCTGGGGCGAAGAGGTCGGCGTGCGCTCGGACTCGACGTGGAACAATCCGGAACCCGAAGTCGTCATGGTCGTCGATCCGTCCGGCCGCGCGGTCGGCGCGACGCTCGGCAACGACGTCAATCTGCGCTGCTTCGAGGGCCGGTCGGCCCTGCTGCTGGGCAAGGCCAAGGACAATAACGCCTCGTGCGCGCTCGGGCCGTTCATCCGCATGTTCGATGACCATTTCACCATCGACGACGTGCGTTCGGCCGTGCTCGATCTCAAGATCGACGGACCGGAAGGCTATGAACTGGTCGGCCGGTCATCCATGGACCAGATCAGCCGCGATCCGCTGGACCTGATTAGCCAGGCGATGAGCGAGCACCATTATCCCGATGGCTTCGTGCTGATGCTGGGCACGCTGTTCGCGCCGACCCAGGATCGCGACACGCCGGGCCGCGGCTTTACGCACAAGGTCGGCGACGTCGTCAAGGTGGCGACGCCGAAGCTGGGTTGCCTGGAAAACCGCGTCACCTATTCCAAGGATGCGCGTCACTGGGATTTCGGCATTGCCGACCTGATGCAGAATCTCGCCGACCGCGGGCTGTTGAAGCCGCGCAACGCCATCCCGGCGCGCCAGAGCGCCTGATCACCAAAATCCATAAAGTTCGAACAGAGAGAAGTCGTACACATGTCGTCTGCCATTTACCCCAGCCTGAAGGGCCGCAAGGTGTTGATCACCGGCGGCGGGTCCGGCATCGGCGCGGGGCTGGTCGAAGCCTTCGTCAAGCAAGGCGCGCGCGTCCATTTCATCGACCTGGTTGACGACGTGTCGGCGAAGATCGACACGGGCGTACTCGGCTTGCCGCCGGTCTTCTACAAGTGCGACCTGACCGATACGCCGCTGCTGGAAAAGACCCTGGCCGACGTCCTGAAGGACGGTCCGGTTCATATCCTGCTGAACAATGCCGCGCGCGACGACCGTCATACGCTGGCCGAAGTGACGTCGGAATTCTTCGACAAGAATATCGCCGTCAACCTCAAGCACATGATGATGTGCACGCGTCTCCTGGCGCCCGGCATGAAGGCGGCCGGCGGCGGCGCCATCATCAATTTCGGTTCGATTTCCTGGCACCTCGGCCTGCCGGACCTCGTGCTCTACGAAACCGCCAAGGCCGGTATCGAAGGCATGACCCGCGCCATGGCGCGCGAACTGGGCCCGGACAATATCCGCGTCACCACCATCATCCCCGGCAATGTGAAGACGCCGCGCCAGGAAAAGTGGTACACCCCCGAGGGCGAAAAGCAGATCGTCGACTCGCAATGCCTGACCGGCCGCATCCTGCCGCAGAACGTCGCTTCGCTGGCCCTGTTCCTGGCCTCGGACGACGCGGCGCTGTGCACGGGGCACGGCTATTGGATCGACGCCGGCTGGCGGTAACGATAAGCTATTGGCTTATCGGACCTCTCCGGCTATGCCGGGGAGGGGGGACCACCCTTCGCTAAAGCTACGGGTGGCGAGCCGCACTTAGACGGCTTGTCCCACGAAGCCTTGGCGAAGTGGGATGGGGTTTCTTACTTCCGGGAGCGCGATATGACCGAACTCTTCCAACCCGTCTGTGTCTGGGACCTGAAGGCCACGCTGGGCGAGGGGCCGATCTGGTCGGTCCGCGACCACGCCGTGTGGTTCGTCGACATCAAGAACTTGCGTATCCATCGCTACGATGTCGAGATCGGCTCGCATCAGACCTTTCACGCGCCGTCGCCATGCGGCTTTATCGCGCCGAAAAAGAGCGGCGGCTTCGTGGTCGGCTGCAAGACCGGGCTCTATCATTTCGATCCGCGCGGCAATAACGGCGCCGGTCATTTCGAGCTGTTGACCCATGTCGAGCCGGGCATGCCGGGCAACCGCCTGAACGACGGCTATGTCGATCACCACGGCCGGCTGTGGTTCGGCTCGATGGACGACGCCGAAGAACAGCCGAGCGGCAAGCTCTATCGCTACGACCATCGCGGCATCGCGGCCATGGACGAGGACTATGTGATCACCAATGGCCCGGCGGTCAGTCCCGACGGCAAGACGCTCTATCACAACGACACCGGCAAAAAGATCATCTATGCCTTCGACCTGAGTGTCGAAGGCCATCTGTCGAACAAGCGCGTCTTCGCGCGGCTCGACACGAATGTGCCCGCCGAGGTGTCGAGCCCGGTCTGCTATGCCGGCGAAGACGAGATCCGCTCGCAGCACGGCGACGGCTATATGGACGGGCCCGTGGTCGACAGCGCCGGCAATGTATGGAACGCGCTCTATTTCGGCTGGGGCATCAACTGTTATGCGCCGGACGGCCGCTTGCTGCGCAAGGTCAAGCTGCCGGTGTCCAACGTCACCAAGATCGCCTTCGCCGGCCGCGATCTGAAAACGGTCTATGCCACGACGGCCGCCAAGAACCTGTCGGCGGATGACATCAAGAAGCAGCCGCTGGCCGGCGGTCTGTTCCGTTTCGATGTCGATATTCCCGGCCAGCCCCAAAATGAGATTGTCCATGTCTGATCGCAAGCCCGCTACTCCCAACGGCCGTTTCCGCTCCCAGGAATGGTTCGACGCCCCCGGCCATATCGACATGGCCGCGTTGTATCTCGAGCGCTTCATGAACTACGGCATCACGCCGCAGGAATTGCGTTCGGGCCGGCCGATCATCGGCTTCGCCCAGACCGGCAGCGATATCGCACCGTGCAACCGCATCCATCTCGAACTGGCCAAGCGCACGCGCGACGGCATCCGCGACGCCGGCGGCATCTGCATGGAATTCCCCTGCCATCCGATCTTCGAAAACTGCCGCCGCCCGACCGCGGCGATCGACCGCAATCTCAGCATGATGACGCTGATCGAGATCCTGTACGGCTATCCGATCGACGCCGTGGTTCTGACCACCGGCTGCGACAAGACGACGCCGGCCGGCATCATGGCGGCGACCGCCGTCGATATCCCGGCGATCGTGCTGAGCGGCGGCCCGATGCTGGACGGCTATCACAATGGCGACCTCGTCGGCTCCGGCACGGTCATCTGGCGGTCGCGCCGGGCGCTGGCCGCCGGTCAGATCACCGAGGACGAATTCTTCGACGCCGCCCTGTCGTCGGCGCCGTCGGCCGGCCACTGCAACACCATGGGCACGGCCTCGACCATGAACGCGGTGGCGGAAACCATGGGCCTGTCCTTGCCCGGCTGCTCGGCCATTCCGGCGCCCTATCGCGAGCGCGGCCAGATGGCCTACGAGACCGGCGTGCGCATCGTCGAAATGGCCTATGAGGATCTGAAACCGTCGAAAATCCTGACGAAGCAGTCCTTCCTCAACGCCATCGCCGCGGTCGCCGCCATCGGCGGGTCGACCAATGCCCAGCCGCATATCGTCGCCATGGCGCGCCACGCCGGGGTCGAAATCACCGACGGCGACTGGATGGCCGCCTACGACATCCCGCTGATCCTCAACATGCAGCCCGCCGGCAAATACCTCGGCGAGCGCTTCCATCGCGCCGGCGGCGTGCCCGCCATCCTGCACGAGCTGATGATCGCCAACCGCATCGACGGCACGGCGAAGACGGTCACCGGCAGGACGATCGGCGAGAACATCGCCGGCCGCGAAAGCAAGGACCGCGAGATGATCAAGACGGTGGCCGAGCCGATGATGGAACGCGCCGGCTTCCTGGTGCTCAAGGGCAACCTGTTCGACTTCGCCATCATGAAGACCAGCGTCATTTCCGACGAGTTCCGCAACCGCTATCTCAGCGAGCCGGGCCGGGAAGGGGTGTTCGAGTGCAAGGCGGTCGTCTTCGACGGCTCCGACGACTATAATAAGCGGCTGAACGATCCGGCGTTGAATATCGACGAACGCACGATCCTGGTCATTCGCGGCGCCGGTCCGCTCGGCTGGCCGGGTTCGGCCGAGGTCGTCAACATGCAGCCGCCCGATGCCTTGCTGAAGGCCGGCATCACCTCGCTGCCGACGCTCGGCGACGGGCGCCAGTCGGGAACGTCGGATTCGCCCTCGATCCTCAACGCCTCGCCGGAAAGCGCGGCGGGCGGCGGCCTGGCGTGGCTGCGCGACGGCGATATCATCCGTATCGACGTCAATACGGGCGCCTGCGACATGCTGGTTGAGCCGGATGTGATCGAGGCGCGCAAAAAAGACGGCTTGCCGCCGGTGCCGGCGTCGATGACGCCTTGGCAGGAGATTTACCGCGACACGGTCTCGCAACTGCATACGGGCGCCGTCATGGAGCCGGCCCTGAAATATACGCGGATCGCCGAAAAGATGCCGCGGCATAACCACTGACGGTGTTGCGGCGCAGCATGGCGGTAAATGTGTTAGCGGTATCACCGCTGTCATTTATCCGACATGTTTTTGCGCGAAAAAACATCGCAAAGCCTTGGAATATATCGCCTCGCGAGCAGGTGAAGCTTGCGGTTCCGCAAGGTTGCCGTTAAGGTTTGCTGCAAGCGGGCATGTGCGGGATGGGGCCGGGGAAGTCCCCTTTCGCCGTAGACCCGCGAGCGCAATCCGAAACTACGTTTCGGAAAAAATCGCGCGGCAAGCAAAGATTCGGAGCTGTGCTCTGATGGCAGGGCTTTTGGGAAACGCGGGCCTCGTCCCGCCAAGGAAGGAGTTTTTGAGGATGTCCTCAACTGTAAAGACCGTCAACATGGGTCTGGTCATGGGCCTCGCCATCGGCGCGGCCCTTGGCGGGCTTCTGTTCGGCTACGACACCGCCGTGATCAACGGCGCCGTCGAATCCATCAGGCACAATTTCATCGATCCGCGCACCGAGCTGAGCGAACTGCAACGCAACAGCCTCTTCGGTACCGCGACCGGCATGGCGCTGCTGGGCTGCGTCGTCGGTTCGGGCATTGCCGGCTGGACGTCGCGCGCCTTCGGCCGCCGTGGCGGCATGATGATCGCCGCCGTCCTGTTTTTCGTCTCGTCGATCCTGTCCGGCTATCCGGAATTCGGCCTGGCGCCGATCGGCGGCATGGGCGTCCACGCCTTGACCCCGTTCATGGTCTACCGCTTCATCGGCGGCACGGCCATCGGCATGGCCAGCTTGATCGCGCCGATGTACATCGGTGAAATCGCGCCCGCCAAGTCGCGCGGCATGCTGGTCACCTTCCAGCAGCTGGCTATTGTCGGCGGCATTCTGCTGGTGGCGATCGTCAACCTCTTTATCTCGCGCGCTGGCGGCGGCAACGACACCTGGATTGACTCGACCGGCTGGCGCTACATGCTGGCCTCGTGCGCCCTTCCGGCCGGCCTGTTCTTCCTGGCCGCCTTCATGATGCCCGACACGCCGCGCTGGTATGTCATGAAGGGCCACGAGGACAAGGCCGCCAAGCTCCTGACCCAGTTGGACGGCGAAGCCGAGGCCGCGGCGACCATCGTCGAGATCAAGGGCAGCCTCAATCAGCATTCGGGCAAGCTGTTCTCCTTCGGCTTCGGCGTCATCGTCGTCGGCATCCTGCTGTCGGTGTTCCAGCAGTTCGTCGGCATCAATGCCGTGCTCTACTATTCCAATCTGATGTTCAAGAACGCCAACCTCGGCACCGACGCTTCGTTCCTCGAAACCGTCATCATCATGGCGACCAACGTCCTGTTCACCCTGGTGGCTACCTTCACGGTCGACCGCTGGGGCCGCAAGCCGCTGCTGATCCTGGGCGCCATAATCATGGCCGTCGCCATGCTGGCCATGGGCTACATGTTCCAGAGCCATACCGAAGGCACGACGCTGCTCGCGGCCGCCATGCTCTACGTCGCCGGCTTCGCCCTGTCTTGGGGCCCGGTGGTGTGGGTCATGCTGTCCGAGCTGTTCCCGAACTCGATCAAGGGCCGCGCCATGGGTATCGCGGTCGCGGCGCAATGGATCGCCAACTTCGTCGTGACCTCGTCCTTCCTGGTCATCGACGGCAATTCCAAGCTTAACGCTATCTTCAACCACGGCGCGGCCTATTATTTCTACGGCCTCTGCTCGATCCTGGCGGCGCTGTTCGTCTGGAAGTTCGTCCCGGAAACCAAGGGCCGGACGCTGGAAGCCATCGAAGGCCTGTGGAAGAAGCACTAAAGCGCAATCCGATAAAGTGGTCGCCACTTTTCGGATAAATTGCGCGACTAAGCTAAAAGTTAAGTCAAGTTCGTGTAAACGGCGGCGGGTTCGTGAGGCCCCTTCAGGGAAGGGTGAACCCGCCGCCGGTTTTAAAGCAGAGCCGAAAAGGGCCGCTCAAATGCTACGTCTGACCGTCAAGGACAGCGCCGTCGATCTCAGTCCTGAGCTCGCCGGCGCCATTTTTCGCTATACCCGAAACGACAGTGATGTCTTGCGCCCGGCGGAAGCCGGCACGCACAACGCGTTGATGACCTCGAGCTTCCCGCTGGTGCCGTGGTGCAACCGCCTCCGCGACGGCGCGTTCAATATCGAAGGCCATCAGATTCGCCTGCCGCCCAATTTCGGCGACAGCCCGCATACGCTGCACGGCCACGGCTGGCGCGCCGCCTGGCGGGTCGAAGAGGCCTCGGCGTCACGCGCGGTGCTCAGCTATCACCACATGCCCGACGCCTGGCCCTGGGAATACGAGGCCATGCTGGTCTACGAACTGCGCGAGGACGGCCTGCGTTGCCAGCTGAGCTGCCGCAATCTGTCGACCTCGACCATGCCGTGCGGGCTGGGCTTTCATCCCTATTTCAACCGCACGCGCCAAACGCGGCTGCAAGCCACGGTCGACGGCGTGTGGATTTCCGACGAGGAGACCATGCCGCGCAACTGGCATGCCGGGGTGTTCAAGAAGGACTGGACGCGCGGCGATATCGTCGATCACGATATCACCATCGACAATTGTTATACGGGCTTTCGCGGCAAGGCCGAGATATTCGAGGGCGAGCGGCTGACCCACACCTTGAAGGCGTCGTCGGACTGCAAATGGCTGCACGTCTTCGCGCCGATCGGCGAGGACTTCTTCTGCGCCGAGCCGGTCAATCACATGCCCGATCCGTTCAACAAGCCGAACTCCGGCCTGACGTGCCTGAAGCCGGGGATGACGTCCTCGGCGTGGATGGATATCCAGACGCACGGGTAGTATTCATCCTTTCCTCCCGTGCGAGCGTAGCGATGCGGGGGAGGTGGCAGACGGCGCGTAAGCGCTGGATGACGGAGAGGGCCATTCCACTGTCGAAAAGCCCCCTCCGTCGCAGGCTTCGTGCTACGCACTCGCACTGCGCCACCTCCCCCGCTGCGCTTCGCTTGCAGGGGAGGAAAGGTCGGTGCTTACCGCCGCAGCGGCAAGCAGGCCGGGCCGACGGGCTCGAAGGACTTGTAGGTCAGGATGAACTCCTGGTGGCCCATGTCCTCGCTTAGCGAGCGCTCGCCCGCCGCGACGCGCAGCACCCGGTCGACGATCTCGGCGCCGACCTCGTCGAGCGTCGCCTGGCCTTCCATGATGCGGCCGGCGTCGATGTCCATATCGCCCGACATGCGGCGATAGGTTTCCGGATTGGCGCACACCTTGATCACCGGCGAAATGGCCGAGCCGACGACGCTGCCGCGGCCGGTGGTGAACAGGGTCATGTGCGCCCCGCAGGCGATCAGTTCGACGATCTCGGCATTGTCCGAGATGTTGGGGAAGCCGAAGCGCGGTTCGCCGTCCGGCACGACGTCAAGCAGATACAGCCCGCCCGTCGGCGGCAGGTCGCCCGGCTTGATGATGCCGCAGATCGGCGCCGCGCCCGACTTGGAATAGGCGCCCATCGACTTTTCTTCCTGGGTGGTCAGCCCGCCCTCGGCATTGCCGGGCGCGAACGAACCGAAGCCCATGACGGTATAGTAATGCTCGGCCTTTTCCACACAGGCCTCCAGCTCGCGGCCCAGTTCCGGCGTCACGGCGCGGTCGGCCATGATCTTTTCGCAGCCGACCAGTTCACCGGTTTCCTCGAAGATGCAGGCCGCGCCCGCCGCGCCCAGCGTATCGAACGCCCGGCCGACCGCCGGATTGGCGGTGATGCCCGAGGTGCCGTCCGAGCCGCCACAGATCGTGCCGATGACCAGTTCCGACACGTCCATGCCGGCGCGCGGGGTAGCGGCGGCCAGGGCGCGGATGCGTTCGACGGCTTCGACGCCCTTTTGAATGGTGGCCTTGGTGCCGCCTTCGTTCTGAATGACGAAGGTCTCGACCGGCCGGCCCGAGGCTTCGACATGGCGGGCGAGCGCGCTGCGATTGAAGCTTTCGCAGCCCAGGCTGACCAGCACGACGCCGCCGACATTGGGATGGGTGCACAAGGCGTCCATCATGCGGAAGGCGTATTTGTTGGGGTAGCAGCCGGGAAAGCCGATCAGGTGCACGTCGTCGTGGCCCGCCTGTTCGACGATACGGCGCGCCACGTGGTGGGCGCATTCGACCAGATAGGCGACGGCGACGATATTGCGGATACCCTTGCGCCCGTCCGACCGCAAATAGCCGGAAATGGCCGGATTCTCGCCAAGCGATCCGGCTGTGGCGGACGTCGAGGTCGCGGCCAGGGGTTTATTCATGGCCGGAAGCCTCACGCGTATGGGTCTTGATGTAATCGCTTTGCATATTGTGCATGTGAACGTGCGCGCCGCGCAATGTCAACGCTGTCATTGAGCCGATCGGCGCGCCATATTTGATGACCTTTGTGCCCGGCGCCAGATCGTAACGCGCAACCTTGTGCCCGACCTCCACGTCCTGCGTCAGTGTCAGCGGCGCGCCATCGAGCACGATGCTCTGGCCGGCAACGGCATGCTCGCGGCAGACGAGCACATTGTCCTCGTCGTGCAGCAGGATAAAAGGCCCGATATTCATGGAGTCACCGTTACGAACTTAGCGTGTTTCGGCGCCGGCACAGGCGCCGCTTCATGCAAGAGATTTTGTGATTTGAGGTCGGCCCATAGCTCGGGCGGGACGGCCGCGGCAAAGCGAGCCAGATTGCTTTCGACCTCGGCGGGCGAGGCCATGCCTGGAATGACACTGACGACGCTGGGATGGGCGAGGGGGAATTGCAGGGCCGCCGCGGCGAGCGGCACGGCGTGGGCCGCGCACACGGCCTCGAGCGCCTGGACGCGCCGGGCGATCTCGGCGGGCACCGCGCCGTAATTATAGTGGCTGCCGCCGGTCAGCACGCCGGAATTATAGGGCCCGCCGACGATGACCGAGAGGCCGCGCGCCGCGCACAAGGGCAGGAAATGGTCGAGCGGCGACTGTTCGAGCAGGGTGTAGCGTCCAGCCAGAAGGACGACGTCGAGATCGGCGTGACGCAGGACGTCGTCGCAGACCTGCCATTCGTTGACGCCGAGACCGATGGCGCCGATACGGCCCGCGGCCTTGAGCTCGGCCATGGCGCGAAAGCCGCCGTCGAGGAAGGCCTTCATATGGGCGGCCGCGCCGGCGCCGTGCGTGTCGGCGCCCAGGTCATGGGCCAGCAGGATGTCGATCCGATCGAGGCCCAGGCGCTCGAGGCTGGCCTCGAAGCTTTGGTGTACGCCGTCATAGCTGTAGTCGAAGTGCGGCTCGAACGGGTCGCCGTCGACGAAGCCGTGGCGCTCGGTACCGGGCGGCGGGGCGGGGATCGGCGTGAGCACGCGCCCGACCTTGGTCGAGACGATCGTGCCGCGCGGCAGAACACGGCCCAGGCGGCGCTCCGACAGCCCCTGACCGTAATGCGGCGCGGTATCGACATAGGCAATGCCGCCCTCCAGCGCCGCGCGCACGGTTCGTTCAGCCGCATCGTCCGACACCGCACGGAACAGGTTACCGAGCGCCGCGGCGCCGAAGCCGAGCGCGGTGACCGAGACGGCGGTTTGGCCGAGGCGGCGGACAGGAAGGGGCGTGCCAAGGCTCACGGGCGGCGTTTCCAGAGGACTCTATTCAAGTTTGAAATCGTTATTATAGATAAAAGAAATACCGCGCATTGTTTGCGCCGTAAAGGCTAAACTGCCCTGGTCATACCAATATTCGAGACATGGGTTACGCTCCCAATGCCTTGCTGAGCTGGCGTGCCGTCGCCTTGAGGCGGGTGACGGCCTCGTCGATTTCGATACCGTCGCCGACCTTGATGAACGGCATGGTCAGGGCAGCGGCACAGGTGACATCGTTCATCACCGGGCAGGCGATGTCGGTAATGCCGTCGATATAGAAGCTCTTCGACTGGAAATAGCCCTGGGCGATGGCGCGTTCGGCCTGGCTCTCGTAAACCTGCCATTCTTCGGGGGTGACTTGCGGCCGGAGCTGGTTGCGCCACACTTCGCGAATTTTTGGCTTCTGAAAGGCGTAGAGGATCAGGCCGGAATTGGATTTGACCAGCTTGCGCTGATAGCCGACGCGCACCGTGAAGCCGACATCGCCCGGGGCTTCGATACGGGCGATGACCACCATATTGTCGTCCGACGCGATGGCCAGGTGGCAGGCCTGGCGGGTCACGTCGCTCATCGCCTGCATCAGGGGCAGCGCCGAGGCCAGCAGGTTCTGGCTGGGGCCGCGCGAAATGCCGAGCGAAAACAGTTTGTTGGTCAGTTCGAAACCTTCGCCGCGCAGCGACGTCGCAACATAGCCGCGGCTCTCCAGCACCTGCACCATGCGGAACAATTCGCTGACCGAACGGTCGAGGCGGCTCGAAATCTGCGACAGGGTCATCGGCGACTTGGCGGTGGCCAGAAGCTCGAGCACGTCGAGGCCTTTTTCGAGCGCCGGCGCGCGATATTTGGCGCCGCCCTTGGCGTCGTCGTCGCCCGTCTTGTCCTTGGTCTTCAGCATCTCAGTCCAATCCGTCCAACCGGTAGAAAACGCGCGCGGTGTGCGACAGAATCGCTTCCCGCGCGCCGGGTTTTTTGTTGTCGAGCCAGCGCTGCGTCCAGTCAAGCCACGGCGTGTAGCCGCCGGCGAGATCGACCACGGGCCAGTCCGAGCCCCACATCAACCGCTCCGGCCCGAAGCCGGCGAACAGGTGGTCGGCGACGGGGGTGACGCCGGTCCGGTCCTGGCCGGCCGGCTGCTCGGTAAACAGGCCCGACAGCTTGCAGATGATATTGGGACACTGCGCCGCCCGGTCGATGCCTTCGCGCCAGAGAGGCATGTCCCGGGGCGTGCCGAAGGGCGGTTTGGCGCCGTGGTCGATGACGATCGACAGGGCCGGAAAGGCTCGGGCGAGCGCGACGATCGCCGGCAGATGGCGCGTAAAGACCAGGGCGTCGAAGCTCAGGCCATGCTCGATCATGGCGGCCAGCGCCGGCCGCACTTCTTGGCGCAGAATCCAGTCGTCCTGCGGCAAGCCTTGCAGCATCGGGCGCAGGCCCTTCAGCTTGGGCTGTCGCGCCAGGGCCTGGATGCGCGCCGGGGCGTTCGGGGCCGAAAGATCGGCCCAGCCGACAACCCCCTTTATGAGGATATTGTTCGCCGCGATGTTCAGCATCCAGTCGGTGTCGAGATCGGAGGGCTGGGACTGCACCAGCACGGTCGCGGTGACGTCAGTCCCTTCGAGCGCGCTCGTCAGGTCCGCCGGTTCGAAATCGCGATGGATGGCGGCAAGGTCCGGCGTCGGCCATTGGTGATCGTTCCGGCCGATTTGCCAGAGATGGTGGTGGGCATCGACGGTCAATGGCCAGAACTTCCTTGGACATTCGCTCCGGCATCGACGGGGCCACGCTTCTTCGACATCAGGCTGTACAGTGCGATGACGACGAAGCACGCAGTAGGCACGAAGATGGCCAGGCGGATCAGGTGCGTGGCGTCGGACACCCGGCCCATGACCGCCGTCAGCACGCCGCCGCCGATGACGCTCATGACCAGCAGGCTGGCGCCCGTTTTGGTTAGCGGCCCAAGGCCCTGGACCGAGGTCGCGAAGATCGTCGGGAACATGATCGACATGAAGAATGAGGCGGCGACCAGGGCGTAGAGACCATACAGGCCGCCGACGCCGGCCGCATAGGCGGTCAGGGCGATATTGATCACGGCGAAGGCGGCCAGCAGGCGTGCCGGGTTGATGAGGCGCATCAGGCCAGTGCCAACGAAACGGCCAAGCGCGAACAGGATCAGGCTGGCGATCGTATAGAGCGACGCTGCCTTGTCGGTGACGTGGATTTCCGCCTGAGCATAGCGGATGGTGTAGCTCCACAGGCCAACCTGGGCACCGACATAGAAGAACTGCGCCACGACACCCAGCAGGAGGTGCGGATGGCGGAACAAGCCGCCTATTGCGGCGCCGCGCCCGTCATCGGCCTCCTGAACGCTCCGCGTCGCCTGCTCCGGGAACTTGCTCAACGCCACCAGAGCGGCCCAGGCCAGGACGACGCAGCCGATGATCACATACGGCACCTCCACGGCCTTGGTTTCCCGGACGAAATCGCCCGAGGTATTCAGCTTTTCGATGCCGGACAGGATGTAGGTGTGGCCGATCCACAAGCCGACAATGGAGCCCAGGGGATTGAAAGCCTGGGCCAGATTGAGACGAAAGGCGGCGTGCTTTTCATCGCCCAGGATGGTCATCAACGGATTGGCCGAGGTCTCCAGGAAGGCCAGTCCGCAGGCAATGATGAACAAGGCGCCGAGCAGCCACGGATATTGCCGGATCTCGGCGCCGGGCCAGAAGGAAAAGGCGCCGATGGCGAAGATGACGAGGCCGCTGATCACCGCGGCCTTATAACCGAAGCGTCGCATCAGCAGGCCGGCGGGTATCGCCATGATGAAGTAGCCGGCGTAGAAGTATTGTTGCACCAAACCGGATTCGAAGTCGGTGAGAACGAAGGCCTTTTTGAACTGGGGGATCAGAATGTCGTTGAGATTGTTGGCCATGCCCCAGAAAAAGAACAGGGCGGTGATCAGTATGACCGGCCATAGCGCGATCGCTGGCGACTTCTCTGATGATGACATAAGGTTTTCCCTGGCGTGTATGGCTCTCGGCGGCCGCTCTCGATCCTACGACATCACGTATGAACGCGTGCGTCAAATATGAAATTTACACCGGCGCCGAGACGTGGAAGGTAGGAGCGGGAGGACACCATGACCGAAACACTCTATTTCGCCCTCGATCTGAAGGACGATCCGGCGCTGATCGAACGCTACAAGGCCTGGCATGCCCCAGGCCAGGTGCCCGAGGCCGTCAATCGCTCGATTCGCGATGCGGACATCGAGGCACTGGAAATCTTCCTCGTCGGAAATCGCCTGATCATGGCGTTAAAACCTGGACCCGGTTTCGAGGCGGCGAAGAAGGCCGCGGCGGATGCCGAAAATCCCGACGTTCAGGCGTGGGAAGACTTGATGTGGACCTTCCAGCAGGCCTTGCCGTTCGCCAAACCCGGCGAGAAGTGGTTGCCCATGCAGAAGATTTATGCTTTGAGTGAGCAGTTCTGACTAATTATAGTACAATTGCAATTGTCAGACATTTCGTCTAGAGCTGCGCTGCAGTCAAAAAATTTTAGGAGCGGGAATGTTCGGCGTGTTTTCTAAGCCTTTGAAGATCGGCATTGTGGGGTTGGGCAAGATCGTCGTCGATCAGCATATCCCGGTCATTCGCGCCAACAAGAAGCTTGAACTGGTCGCCGGCTGCTCGCCGGCGTCGCGGCCCGCGGGCGTGGTCGCCTACAACACGCTCGAAGAAATGCTGGCCGCCCACCCGGAGATCGAGGCCGTGTCGGTGTGCACACCGCCGCAGGTCCGCCACGCCATCGCCAGGCAGGTCATCGCCGCCGGCAAGCACTGCTTCCTGGAAAAGCCGCCAGCGGCGACGCTGGGCGAAGCCGAGGACATCAAGGCCGCCGCCGCCGCCAAGGGCGTGACGCTGCTGGCCTCGTGGCATTCGCGCTATGCCCCGGCCGTCGAGCAGGCGCGCGCCTGGGTTCGTTCGCGCGCGATCAAGGACATCAAGATCGTCTGGAAGGAAAATGTGCGTCAGTGGCATCCGGGCCAGACGTGGATCTTCGAGGCCGGCGGCATGGGCGTGTTCGATCCGGGCATCAATTCTTTGTCGATCCTGACCCATATCGTGCCGGATGTCGTGCTGGTCAAAAGCGCCGACCTGCATATTCCGGTCAATTGCGGCGCGCCGATCCAGATCGAGATGGACATGGTCTCGACCGGGGGGGTACCGATCCGGGCAGAATATGACTTCCTGCAGACCGGATTGCAGACCTGGAGCATCTATGCCGAGGCGCAGTCTGGCGAGAAAATGGCCATCCACCTTGGCGGCACCGAGATGGAGGTCGACGGCAAGACCATCGTCAAGGAAAAGGAGGCCGAATATGCCGGCCTCTATGCACACTTTCATGAGTTGGTGCGCGCCAAGATCTCGGACGCCGACTTCTCGCCGTTGCGCATCGTCTCGGACGCCATGTTGCTTGGGCGCCGGATAAACGCCCCTGAATACGTAGAGTAAGGGCTTAAACGTTTCACTTTAGGCTGGCCAACCCGCGGATCTGATGACACTCTCGTTCTTTTGGGAGCCAGGCGCAGTGTCTCAGGATCTTTACGACGCGGCGGTCGCGGCCATGGCCTTCAGCCATTCGCCCTATTCGCACTTTCCCGTCGGCGCCGCCATCCGCGCCGATGACGGAAGGGTCTATCGCGGCGCCAATATCGAGAATGCCGCCTACCCGGAAGGGCTGTGCGCCGAGGCTACGGCCATCGCCAATATGGTCATGGGCGGTGGACGCGAGATCGTCGAAATCGCCGTCATTGCCGGGCGGCTGCCCAAATGCCCGCCGTGCGGCGGCTGCCGCCAGAAGATCGCCGAGTTCGCCACGCCGCAGACGCGAATCTATCTGTGCGACGATGCCGGTATTCAGGCGGCCTTGACGATGGACGAGTTGCTGCCGGGCGCGTTCGACAAGAGCGCGCTGGGCTGAGCCACGCGGCGAACGACCAGGGCATAGAGGGCGAGCACCAGCAGGGGCGTCAGCGGCACATGCAGATCGGCGGCGACGGCGCGCGCGAACAGAGGCCAGACGAAATTGACGAGCAGGGCCGTCTTTTCCCAGGGGCGAAAGCCGTCGCGCAAGCCGGTCACGGCCAGCCAGCCCAATGGCACCGCCAGCAGCATCAGGTCATAGTCGAGCAAGAACGGCGATAGCGGCAGGGTCGCCGCAACCATCAGCGCGCAAAAGGCGGTAGCTTCGGGCTTGTGACGGCGAACGATCCAAGCCGCCGAGCCCAGGACGGCGAGCGCCATAACGATCTGGGCGATCAGTGCAACGGATGAGGGCGCGCCGAGCAGGCGAAAGGCCGCGAACAGGCTCTGCATCTTGTCGGGCGACACCAGCCCCTGGTCGAGCGTGGCTTCGGCCAGGGCGCCGTTGTGCAGGAAGGCAAGATAGCCGTTCGTGCCGACCGCCAGCCAGGCCAGGGCGCTCAAGGCCGCCGCGCTGAGGCCCGTGGCGGCGAAGGTCTTCCAGCGGCTGGAGACTGCCAGCAGGACGGGCAGGGCGAGCGCCAGTTGCGGTTTCATGACCAGCAAGCCGAAGACCAGGCCGGACACGATCGGTCGGCGCGGCAGCAAAAGGCAACCCCCGGCCATAATGGCGGTGAACAGGGCGGCGTTCTGGCCATTGCCGAGATTGAGCCACAACGCCGGAAAGGCCAATAGAACAACGAGCGGCACGCCCTTCGCCCAACGGCGCAGGACGGCGACCGCGGCGGCCGTGGTGCCGCCAAGCCAAGTGAGCAGCGCCGCACCATAGGGCAGCAGGGCCAAAGGCCAGCACAGCAGCAGATAGGCCGGCGGATAGAAGAAGGCCCAGTAGCCGAGCTGCCGACCGAAAATCCCGTCCTCGACGGCCTGGTGCGTCACCGGGTTCCAGGCGCCTGAGGCATGGCCGGCGAGCGCCAGTTTCGAGGCCGCATAGAAGCTCATGAAATCGGGGCCGAGCGGCTTGCCCGAGCGGTCGATCATGTGCGGCGCCAGGACGACCCAGGCGACAAAGCCGATGGCGCTGACCGCCAGCAGGATCAAGCTGTAGGCGCGCACGCGGCCTTCGTTCAGCCAGTCGGCATCGCGGATAAACGGCAAAAGGCGGGAAAACAACGGCAATGCGGGCTCCAGAGATGCCGCAAGCTTGCCACAACAGCTTTGAGAAACGGTGAAGCTACCGGTACCGGCCCAGATTGTCTTCGCTGACCGCCTGTTCGAAGGTGGCGAAGACATTGTGATCGGAGCCCTTGAGGATGCGGTTGCGCACCCAGCCGACAGGATCGAGCCAAAGCCCGGGGAACACCTGCAACATCTCGCTGAGCGGCGAGGCGGGTGCGGCTTCTTCCATGCCCCAGTCGCCGCCGAATTCGCGGCGGATGACTTCGCCGACATAGCCGCCCATCATCAGGTAGAGACCCTGCAGTTCCTCGTCGCCGTCCTTGTCCCAGGGATTGCGTTTGCGCTCGCCCTCAAGGAAGTCCGGCTCGAGATCGACGTGGATGCAGCCGGCCATGGCCTCGACCAGCACGACGCTGTCATGCGTATAATCCGGCTTGTGGCCGAGATTCAGTTCGATCAGCTCGACCGCCTGGTCGGCGTGCGCCGCCATGACGGCCGAGAGATCGTCGCTGCTCATGCCTTGTCGTCGTCGATGAATTCGGCTTCGGGCGTATTGGTGCGCGTGACGCGGGCGACGCGCAGGGAATTGGTGCTGCCCGACTTGCCGAACGGCATGCCGGCGACGATGACGATGTCCTGGCCCGGCTCGGCAATGCCTTCGGCGCGGGCGAGCTTGGTGGCCACGGCGACGGTTTCGGTCATCGAATGGGTGATCGGCGTCAGCACCGGGTGCACACCCCAGGTCAGGGCCAGCCGGCGCGCGGTTTCGATATTGGGCGTCAGGCCGAGGATCGGCGCGGTCGGCCGCTCACGGGCGACGTGCAGCACGGTCGAAGCCGAATTGGTCAGGGCGGCGATGGCGACGGCGTCGATCGTCTGGGCGACCTGGCGCGCCGCGGCGGCCATGGCGCTCGACGTGGTCTTTTCCGGCTCGGGGCGGCGGCGGTCGGTCATGGTGCGCCAGCCGGCGTCGATTTCGACGCGGGCGATGATGCGGTCCATGATGGTCACGGCTTCGATCGGGAATTGTCCGGCGGCGGTCTCGGCCGACAGCATGACGGCGTCGGAGCCGTCGAACACGGCGGTGGCGACGTCCGACGCTTCGGCGCGCGTCGGCGTCGGCGCGGAAATCATCGATTCCAGCATCTGGGTGGCGACGATCACCGGCTTGCCCATCTGGCGGGCCATGGCGACGATGCGCTTTTGCGCCAGCGGCACTTCTTCGGGCGGCAGTTCGACGCCCAGGTCGCCGCGCGCCACCATGACGGCGTCGCTGAGGCGCATGATCTCTTCGAGATTGTCGAGCGCCTGCGGTTTTTCCAGCTTCGACAGCACCCAGGCGCGGCCCTTGATCAGCTCCTTGGCTTCCAGAACGTCCTCAGCCCGTTGGACGAAGGAAAGGCCGATATATTCGACGCCATGTTGCAGGGCGAATTCCATGTCCTCGCGGTCCTTGACCGTCAGGGCCGGGATCGGCAGCACGACGTCGGGGACGTTGACGCCCTTGCGGTCCGAAAGGCGGCCGCCATTGACGACGATGGTTTCGAGGTGATCCTCGCGGACATGAACGACGCGCAGCTTCAGCTTGCCGTCGTCGAGCAGCAGGTGCGAGCCCAACTGCGCCGCCTTGATGATTTCCGGATGGGGCAGGTTGGCGCGCGTCGAATCGCCCGGCGTCGGGTTGAGGTCGAGGCGGAAGGACTGGCCATTGGTCAGGGTGACCGCGCCGCCCTGGAAGCGGCCGACGCGCAGCTTCGGGCCCTGGACGTCGGCCAGGATGCCGATCGGGTGCTTGGACTTGGCTTCCAGGTCGCGGATCAGCGCGATGTTGCGGCCGTGGTCTTCGTGCGAGCCATGCGAGAAGTTCAGCCGGAAAACGTCGGCCCCGGCATGGAACAATTGCGACAACATGTCGGCATTGGAACTTGCGGGCCCCAAGGTGGCGACGATCTTGGTTTTGCGGCGGCGGAGAATTTTCACGGTGGAACTCATCGAATCTGGCGCGGGATTTGGACTCGGCACGCCTCTGAAAATGACGGCGCGACAAAGCCTGTGTTCTACAGCGGGGTCAAGTCAAAAATTCCTGTGGAATCTGTTGCAAAGGCGAAGGAAACAACGGCATTTCGTGGCGAATTCGATTGCCTGACAATAGCTATGGCAGCGCTGTCAAAAACATGATACGCGCCTTTGATAACGGTATCATATTTATAAATTCAGGGACTGAGACCATGACGTTTCGTGCGCTTTTGCTGGCGGGTGTCGCCTCCTTGTCCGCCGTTTTCGCAGGCTTCGGCGCCCAGGCGGCGCCTGTAGCCCCGGCGGCGGGACACTATAAACATTTCAAGACGGCGATCTATATCCCGGTCGGCGTGGCCCATCCGCTGGCCGATCCGAAGGTGTTCGCGCACCAGTTCGCCCGCGCCATGAGCCAGGTGCCCTTCGACAAGGTCTATCTCGAAGTCTACCGCAACCACGATTTCCTGACCGATGCCGAGGCCGAGACCATCAAGACCGAATTCGAGGCCAAGGGCATCGAGGTGGCGGGCGGCATGACGCTGGCCGCCGGCGGCGAAGGCGGCCAGTTCGGCACCTTCGATTACGAAAACCCGAAGGATCGCGCCGAGTGCCAGAAGGCGGTCGAGACGGCGGCTCGCCACTTCAACGAAGTCATCATGGACGACTTCTTTTTCTACACGTCGAAGTCCGACGCCGATATCGCCGCCAAGGGCGACAAGTCGTGGACGCAGTACCGCCTGGAAAAGATGCGCGAAGTGTCGGCCGACCTGGTTCTGGGGCCGGCGAAAAAGGTCAATCCCAAGGTCCACGTCATCATCAAGTTCCCCAACTGGTACGAGCACTTCCAGGGCCTGGGCTTCGACCTTGAGAAGGAGCCGTTGATGTATGACGGCATTTATGCCGGCACCGAGACGCGCGACCCGGTCATCACCGACCAGTTGCTGCAGCAATACGAGTCCTACGAAATCATCCGCTATTACCGCAACATCCGCCCGGACCACTACATCGGCGGCGGCTGGGTCGACACCTATTCGACGCTTTATGCCGACCGCTATGCCGAGGAACTCTGGGACACCATGTTCGCCAAGGCGCCGGAAATCACCCTGTTCAACTGGATACCGGCGGCGTCAGACGAGCCCTATGACGGCGGCGACCGCGCAGCATGGGAAAACCAGGACACCAGCTTCAACTGGAAGGCCATAACGAAGGCTTACAAGCCCGCCGGCGCCGGCGATCTCGGGCCGGGCTGGGGACTGGCGGCCGGCGCGGCGCTAAAGGCGGTCGACGGCGTGCTGGGTGAGCTCGGCAATCCTATCGGCATTCCGAGCTACAAGCCGTTCCAATCGTCGGGCGAGGACTTCCTGCAGAACTATCTCGGCAATATGGGCATTCCCATCGAGATGACGCCGCACTTCCCCAAGGACGCGCCGGTCATCCTGCTGACGGCGGCGGCGGCCAAGGATCCTGATATTATCAAAGAGCTCGAAGGGCAGCTTCAGGACGGCAAGACGGTCTTCGTTACCTCCGGCTTCGTCGAGGCGACACAGAACAAGGGCTTCGAGGACATCGTCGAGATCTACACCACCGGCCACGAGATCGCGCTCAACGACTATTATAACGGCTACGGCGCCGGCAACGGTGTGTCGTTGCGCGACGACGCCAAGGTGGCGCCGGCAAGCGTGCTTTTCCCGGAACTGCACTACTATACCAATGACGCCTGGCCGATCATCCGCGGCGTCAATGGCGCGCGCGGCTTCCCGGTGCTGCTCAACAACCGCTATTCGAAGGGCACGATCTTCGTCCTCAACATCCCGGACAATATCGGCGATCTCTATACCTTGCCCCACGGCGTGATGAACGCGGTCAAGCCGTATCTGCAGAAGAGCTTCCCGGTACGCATCGACGCGCCGAACCACGTCGCTTTGTTTGCCTATGACAATGGCGCCTTCGTCGTCGAATCCTATCGCGACGAACCGGTCACGGTCACCGTTTCACTCAGCGGCACCGGTGTGGGGTTGAAGGATACGCAAAGCGGACAGGCGATCGCCGTCAAGCCGGTCGTGGCCGCCGGCGGCAAGTTCGCCGTGGTCAATGCCGACGACGCGCGCACCGAGTTCGAGGTCACGCTTCCGCCGCATTCATTCCGCGTCTTCAAGCGGCAGTAAAACGTCAGAGCTCCCCAAAAGCGAGTCCCACACTTGTCCGACAAATCCGTGTTGTGTAGGGTCGCTGTGGGCTTTGACGCCGTCCGGAGAAATAAATCGTTTGCATATGCGCCTTTTGGCAGGTTTGGGCTTGCCAGCGCGCGCGTTTTGCAATTTTGTTTTTATTTAATGGGCGACGCAAGGCCGCTACGCGCTTCAACGGCGACGCCGCACTCATAAACACTGGCAGGTAGGGTATATGTCCGATTCAGCAATTGCTCCCAAGAAAGGGGGCACAGGCCTCATCCTCGCCGTCATATATGTGACGGCGCTGTTTTTCATCTGGGCCTTCGTCACCAATCTGGTCGACCCGCTCATCAAGAGCACGAAACTGATCTACAGTCTGGACTTGTTCAGCGCCATGCTGTGCCAGTTCGCGTTTTTCTCGGCCTATTTTGTCATGTCCCTGCCGTCGGCATGGGTGCTATCCAAGGTCGGCTATGCCAATTCGATCATTATCGGCCTGGTCGGCATCGTCGCCGGTTGTGGCATCGCCTGGTCGACCAGCATCACCCATACCTATGTCACCCTGCTCGTAGGCCTGTTTGTCGCCTGTTCCGGCATTACCATGCTGCAGGTGGCAGCCAACCCGCTGATCGCCACCATGGGCGATCCGAAGGGCTCAGCCTTCCGTCTCAACATGTCGCAAGCCTTCAACAGCCTGGGCGCCTTCGTGGGCGGGATGTTCGGCGCAAGCTTCCTCTTCAACGCGCCGCTGTTCAAGCTCGATCCGGACCAGGTGACCCTTCACCCGGACCTGGTTACGCCCGATATGAAAGCGGTGGGGCTGCATCTCGTTACCAACGTCTATCTGGAAATCGGCGCGGCTCTGGCGCTCTTCGTCATCGCCGTGTTCCTTGTTCGCAATGTGATCGCGGCCAATTCGCCGGCGATCTCGACCGCTGCTGTTTCGCCTCTGGCCGCGCTGAAGTCGAAGTGGGCCAATCTCGGCTCGATCGCTATCTTCCTCTACGTCGGTGCCGAAGTGGCGGTGCTGTCCGGCATGATTTTCTTCCTTGAGCAGAAGCAGATCATGCACTTGCCGACGCAGTTGGCCGGTCTCCTGTCGCCCTTCTTCATGTTGTGCGCCATGATCGGCCGCTTCGGCGGTGGTTGGTTGATGAATTACGTCAAGGCGACCCGCATGCTGTCGATCTTCGCGATCTGCGCGGCCATCCTGTGCGGCATCATCATTTTCACCGCTCATATGGAACCGGCCTCGCTTGGCAGCACGGTGACCGTCAACGGTGTCGTTGTCGCGCTGACGACTGGTTTCTTGCCGGGCTTCGCCGCCATCCTGATCGGCTTCTTCAACTCGATCATGTTCCCGACCATTTTCACGCTGACACTGGAACGCTCGTCGGCGCCGGCGTCGTCGACCTCGGGCCTAATGTGTATGGCGATCTTCGGCGGCGGCGTCGTTCCGCCGATCTTCGGTCTGGTTGCCGATGCGACCGGGTCAAAGTCGATTGCCTTCGTCGTGCCGCTCGTCTGCTACCTGTATGTCCTGTGGTTTGCCCTGGCCGCCAAGAAGGCGCCGGTTCATGCCATCGAGGAAGGCGTCAGCGCGGGCCATTAATCCGGCTTGATTGATGTATATTTCGACAAAGCGCCTTCTGGACAAAGGCGCGGCCTAACCTGCGACCGGCGCCGGCTTCGACCTTAGGGACGAAGCCGGCGCCGGGCCAGCGCGGTCTTCTCTAAGAGTTACGGACGTTGGGATGTTTTATATTGGCGTTGATTTCGGCGGCACCAAGATCGAAGCCGCGGCGCTGTCCGCCGACGGGCAGTTTCTGTCGCGTCATCGCGAGCCGAACCCCGGCAACTATGACGCCGCCGTTCGGCTGGTTAAGGATCTGATCGGCCGGGCCGAGACGGAAGCCCGGCTGCGCGACAAGTCGCTGGGCGACATGACCATCGGCATCGGCTCGCCGGGATCGGCCTCGCCGCGCACCGGCGTCATGCGCAATTCCAACTCGACCTATCTCAATGGCCGCCGTTTCCGCGAGGATCTGGAAGCCGCCATGGGCCAGCCGGTCCGCCTGGCCAACGACGCCAACTGCCTGGCCCTGTCCGAAGCGCTCGATGGCGCGGCGAAAGGGGCCAAAGGCGTGTTCGCCGTCATCATGGGCACCGGCTGCGGCGGCGGCGTCACCTTTAACGGTCATCTGGTCGAAGGCGCCAACGGCGTCGCCGGCGAATGGGGGCATATGCCGCTGCCCTGGCCGAAGGAAGGCGAATGGCCTGGCCCGACCTGCTGGTGCGGGCAGAAGGGCTGTCTCGAAATGTGGGTGTCGGGCACCGGCTTTGCCCGCGACTTCAAGGCCGTTACCGGCAAGGACACCAAAAGCGAAGACATCATTACCGCCATGCGCGCCGGCGACGCCGATGCCGAGGCGGCGTTCGACCGGCTGCTCGACCGGTTGGGCCGCGGCCTGGCCGCTATCGTCAATATTCTCGACCCGGACGTCTTTGTGTTCGGCGGCGGCTTGTCGAACGCCCAGGAGATGTACGATCGGCTGCATGCCAAGGTCGAGCCCTATGTCTTTAGCGACAGTTGGAGCGCCAAGCTCGTCCCGGCCAAATGGGGAGATTCCTCTGGCGTGCGCGGCGCCGCCCATCTATGGAAGCAGGGGCACTAAACCCAGCGCCGTCTGAATTACGGAGGTAACGATGAGGAGACTGGTTCTTGCATTGTTGTCCTGCGTGGGGGCGCTGCTGGCGGGCCTGCCCATCGCGGCGAGCGCCCAGACGGTCACCGTCACCGGCGGCCAGATCGCCGGCGAAAAGCTGGCCGACGGCACCTTTGCCTTTCGCGGCGTTCCCTTCGCCCGGCCGCCGGTCGGCGACCTGCGCTGGACGCCGCCCCAGGACCCCGAACCGTGGAGCGATGTGCGTCCGGCCAAGGTCAGCGCGCCCGCCTGTACCCAGGTCTCCTATGGCTGGAATGCCGACCTGGCCCGAACCAGCCGCGAGGACTGCCTCTATCTCGAAGTGCGCACGTCGACGCTCGCGCCCGCGGCGCGCCGGCCGGTCATCGTCTTCATCCACGGCGGCGCCAATCGCGCCGGCGGGGCGGCGGGCACGATCATGTCGGGCTTCCCGTCGAGGGGCGTGGTCATCGTTTCGATCCAATATCGCCTGGGCGTGTTCGGTTTCCTGTCGCATCCGGCGCTGACCGCCGAGGGCGGCGGCGCCTCGGGCAATTACGCCCTGATGGACCAGATCAAGGCGCTACAATGGGTGCGCGCCAATATCGCCGCGTTCGGCGGCGATCCCACCAATGTCACGGTGGTCGGCCATAGCGCCGGCGCCCAGGACGTCGGCCTCCTGCTGGCATCGCCCATGGGCCGGGGGCTGTTCGCACGGGCCGTCGAGGAAAGCGGCCCGCCGCAATTCGGCTTGCCGCCGCGCAGCTTGGCGCAGAACGAGGCGATGGGCGTCGAACTGGCCAGGGACTATACCCCACGCGATCCGGCGACCGCCGGCGCCCTGGCCGATCTGCGCACCGCGCCGGCGGACGACCTTCAGGCCGCCGCCGACCGATTGCCGGTGCCGATCTCCGATCCCAGCTTCATCTGGTTGCAGGCGGTGGTCGACGGCCATGTCCTGCCGCTGTCGCCGAAGCAGGTGTTCGCGGCCGGCCAGCAGAACAATGTGCCGCTGATCATCGGCACCTCCGCGCAAGAACTAGGGCTGTCGGGCGGGGACGCCGCCGTCTATCCGACCATCGCCAAGGCGTTCGGCGGCGACAAGTTCCGCGTGCTGGCCTTCTACGGGCTCGACGTCAATCCGAACCCGAAGCCCGATCCGGTGCTGGGTTCGGTGCCGATGCAGATATCGACCGATCTGATGATGCGCTGTCCGTCGCAATGGACGGCGGCGCGCATGCCGCAGGCTTGGATGTACCAGCTGGATATCGACGCCGGCGGTGGCGCCGTGCATCACGGCTCGGAGCTGAGTTTCGTCTTCAATCCGCGTCCGGCGGACAAGACGGCGGCGCAATGGCCGCCTTTGCTCGACTACTGGGCCAATTTCGCCACCAGCGGCAATCCCAACGGGCCCGGCCTGCCGCTGTGGCCCGGCTATGGCCGCGACGCCAATGTCATCGAATTCACAGCCGGCGGACCGGTCGTCGTCCAGGGCGTGCGCACGCCGATCTGCGCTCGCCGCGACCAGCCTTAAATGGGCATGGAAGAGGAGAGGTCCATGTTCAAGAGCGTCGTCCCCATCCTGTTCGTGCGTGACGTGACGCAGAGCGCCGATTACTTCCGCGACAAGCTCGGTTTCGCTATCGACTTCCTGTACGGCGAGCCGCCGTTTTATGGTTCGGTGTCGCGCGATGGCGTGTGCCTGCATCTGCGTTTCGTCGAGGCCCCCAATTTCGCCGAGCTGGCGGCGCGCGAAGAGTCGCTGATCACGGCCTCGTTCCAGGTGTCGGATGTGCGGGCATTGTTCGATGAATTGAGCGGACGCGGCGCCGAGGTCGCCCAGACCCTGGTCAAGCAGGTCTGGGGCGGCACCGATTTTCATGTGCGCGATCCGGACGGCAATGTCGTGTCGTTTGTCACCTATGGGGTTTGACTCTCGCCCGCGTATCGGCTTTGGCTGGGCCCATGAGTCCTTTGCAACCCTTAAGCGGCGTGATCGAGGCCGGCGAGCACCGGCTGATGGTCCGCGTCTATTACGAAGACACCGACTTCACCGGTCTGGTCTACCACGCCAACTATCTGAAATTCTTCGAGCGCGGCCGTTCGGACTATCTGCGCCTGCTGGGCGTGCATCACCATGAACTCAACGCCCACGAAGACCGCCTGGCCTTCGCGGTGGCGCACATCGACATCCGGTACCGCAGCCCGGCGCGCATAGACGACGTCATTACGGTGCGCACCCGATTGGCCAGCGTGCGCGGGGCGCAGTTCATGCTGGAACAGGCGTGCGAGCGCGACGGCGTCACGCTGTGCGAGGGGCGAATCAACGTCGTTTGCATCGATGGCGACGGGCGGCCGCGGCGCTTGCCGAAAGCGTTCGCCGAAGCGTTGAATCCGCCGGAATCCGATGACGCAAAGAGGCCGTGAGCTTGACTCACGGCCTCGGCACAGCGTGCGACCGCACGCCCGAGCCGTTGCGAGGAGCCGCGCGGCGTTTGAGCGCGAATTGTCACGAAAAAGCCGCGTAAAACGGAATAGCGCGGCATCTCGGCCATAGAATTGTCGTCAAACTTGGTGCAAGGTGCCGGCAAATATGCCGATTAACCTAGATGGGGGCTCATCATGGACGCCAGTTCCGTCGCCGGAACCACCGGGACCGTCGCCAGTCCGCTGAATTTCGTCCAGCTATTCCTGCACGCCGACATCGTCGTCCAGTGCATTATGGTTTTACTGATCCTGGCGTCGCTCGTATCCTGGGCGCTGATCATCCAGAAGTTCTTCGCGCTGGGCCGGGTCAACAAGCAGGCCGATAATTTCGAGAACATCCTGAGTTCGGGACGCGCGCTCGACGATGTCGCCGCTCAGGTCGGCACCAATCCCAAGGAAGCCTTCCAGAAGTTGCTGGTCGTCGTCACGGGCACCTGGCGCGACCAGAAGGGCAAGACGCTGAGCGCGACCCAGGCCGATCTGTTGATCGCCCAGGTCGACCGCGAATTGAACCACCTGATCACGTCCGAGGGCGACCTCGTCGAAAAGGATCTGAGCCTGCTGGCGGTCGTGGCCACGGCATCGCCGTTCATCGGCCTGCTCGGCACGGTATGGGGCATCATGAACGCCTTCGCCAATATCGGCGCCCAGGGCGATGTCAATCTGGCGACCGTGGCGCCGGCGATCTCCGAAGCCCTGGTGGCCACGGCGCTTGGCCTGTTCACCGCCATCCCGGCCTATGTCGCCTACAATATCTATAATGCCCGGGTCGGCCGCTTCGCGTCGCGCATGGAAGGCTTCGCGGATGAATTGATGGTGTCGCTGACGCGGCGCATCTCCGAAAAGGTCGGGTAGGGGGATACGCCATGGCCATGGGCACAGGCAGTTCCGGTGGTAATCGCGGCCGTTCCAACCGGCGTTCGAAGCGCCGTGCCTCGCTGTCGGAAATCAATGTGACGCCGATGGTCGACGTCATGCTGGTGTTGCTGATCATCTTCATGGTGTCGGCGCCGCTGCTGACGGCCGGCGTCAAGGTGCAGTTGCCGAAGACCGAGGCCGCCGCGCTGAAGGACGAAGGCGAGCCGCTGACCGTCACCATCGACGCCGCCGGCCAGTTCTACATCCAGAAGGACCCGGCCACCTACGAACAGCTGGCGCCGCGCCTTTTGGCCATGACCGACGGCGATACCTCGAAGCCGATCTATGTCCGCGGCGCGGCCCAGGCCTCGTGGGACACGGTGGCCAAGGTGATGGGCAAGCTGCAGTCGGCGGGCTTTACCAAGATCAACCTGATTACCGAGACCATGGCCAAGGGCCAGGCCGATGACGCTTCTTCTTCTGCGGCACCCGCCACGGGTGCGGGCACGGTTGCGCCCTGACGCCATGAGACGGTTCCCGGTCGCCTTTGTGGTTTCGGTTCTGCTGCATGCGGGTCTGCTTTGTCTGCTCGTCACGAGCTGGCTGAACACGCCCAAGCCGGTGGCCGTCGTGTCGGTGCCGGTCGAACTGGTGGCCAAGATTCCGTCGCGCCAGCAGGCGGAGGCGCCGGTCGACAAGCTGGCGGTGAAAACGCCGCAGCCGATTCCGGCGCCTGAGGAACAGCCCAAACCGACGCCGCCGACACCCGCGCCGCCTCTGCCGGTTCCGGTGCCGCAAAAGGAAATCGTGCCGCAGAAGAAGGTGGAACCGAAGCCGGTGCCGGTGCCCAAGCCGCCCGAGCCCAAGCCGTCGCCGAAGCCGGCCGACAAGGCGCCGCCCGACAAGAACGGCATGAAGAAGCCCGTGCCGCCGGAAAAGACCAAACCGGCTCCGGCCAAACCGGTGCTCGATCTCGGGGCCTTGGCACAGAACGCCGCGGAACCATCAAAAGCGCCGACACATACCTTGGCGCAGGCCAATACGCACCGGACGACGGGCGAGTCGAATTTTGGCTCGGGGCCGGCAGATGCCGGCGACACTCAGGTGGCTTTGGGCGATCTTGGCCGCAAGCTCGGCCGTCTGTGGTCACCCAATTGCACGGCACCGGGCGCAGCCGACGTCATTATTAAGCTCACCGTCAGATTTTCGCCAAGCGGCCGGGTTATTTCCCAGCCGACACCGTTGAATGAGCGTAAAGGTGATGTGCTTTGGGAGGACGGCTTTAGCCGGGCCAAGGCCGCGGTTTCAAAGGGCGAGCAGGAGCAGCTTTATGTCGGGCTGCCGAAAGGCGCCTATAATGTCGATGTTCCATTTACGTTTGTCGCCAAAACAACCTGTGAAAACCAGTAGGACCGATCATGAGACCCACATTCCTGCTCCGCGTTCTGGCCATTGCCGCCTGCCTTTCCGCCGTGACGGCGATATCCGCTCAGGCGCAGGGTGTGCAGGAGGTGGTGGTCGATCAGGGCGTTATCGCGCCGACGCCCATTGCCATCATGATCAGTTCGGGCACTGATGCATCGGGTAACAACCTGGGCCAGCAGATTTCCAAGGTAGTGTCAGCGGATCTCGAACGTTCGGGCTACTTCAAGCCGATCGATCCTAACGCCTTTATCCAGACCAGCCTTGACGTTAATGTTCAGCCAAACTGGGTTGATTGGCGCACCATCAATGCTCAGGATTTGGCGAACGGCGTGGCACGGGTTGATGCTGATGGCCGGCTGACGGTGGATATGCGCCTCTACGACGTGTTTTCGGAAACGCCGTTGGGGTTGGTCCATGACAAGGACGACAATAAAGGACTGACGGTGACCGCCACGCCGGATAATTGGCGCCGTGTCGCCCACAAGATCGCCGACGCCATCTATGAAAGACTGACTGGCCAAGGTGGCTATTTCGACACGCGCATCGTCTTCGTCGCCGAGAGCGGCTCGCATGGCAAGCGCGTCAAACGGCTGGCGATCATGGACCAGGATGGCTATGGCGCCAATTACATACCTACCGGCGACGCCAAGGTCATGACGCCGCGCTTCTCGCCCGACTCGAAAGAGGTCGCCTATATGGCGCTAACCGCGGATTCGGCACGCATCTATATCCTCAATCTTGAAACCACGCGGCAGGAACCGGTAGGCGAGGTCAGGGGCATGGCGTTCGCGCCGCGGTTCTCGCCGGACGGCTCCAAGCTGGCCTTCTCGGTGGTGCAGGGCGCCAATACCGACATTTATGTCATCGACCTGCGCACGCGGGCCATGACGCGGCTGACGCGCGATCCGGCCATCGACACCTCGCCGTCCTTCTCGGCCGACGGCTCGAAGATCGCCTTTACCTCGGATCGCGGCGGTTCGCCGCAGATCTACATCATGAATGCCGACGGTTCGGATGTGCATCGTCTGACCTTCGGTGGCGGGCAATATTCGACGCCGGTGTTTTCGCCCAAGGGCGACCAGATCGCCTTCACCAAGCAGTCGGACGGCCGCTTCAGCATCGGCGTGATGAATGCCGACGGCTCGGGCGAAAAGCTGCTGACCTCGTCCTACCTCGAGGAGGGGCCGACCTGGGCGCCGAATGGCCGCTACATCATGTTCTTCCGCGAGCCGCCGGGCGGTCTGCCGTCGCTGTGGACGGTCGAGGCCTCGGGCCGCATCGAGCGGCCGGTAGGTTACGCGGGCGGCGCCTCGGACCCGGCGTGGTCGGCGTTGTTGAACTAAAATATAAGGACGCCAATCTTGATTTTGTGGAACTTCGTTTCGGACGTGAAACGCGGCAGGGCCGGACTTTTAGAGCGTCGAACCGATTTAACCCGGCCGGGCGATGCCTTAGGGAAATCCTTGTAAAGGCTTGTGAAAATAAGAGAAATCCGGGGTAATGGACGGCAGCGGCGTCATTTCACAAAAATGAGGCGCGTACTTCGGTTTGACAAAATCAAAAAGGCATATAATCGTGTTAATTAATACGATTGTGCATATTGTGGTCACAAACTTTGGGCACTAAGAACCACCTATAAGGTTCGAAAAACGGTGAAGGGTTTAATCATGTCGCTATCGACCAAGTCCGTCCTCAAGGCCACGTGTGTGGTCTTCGTTCTCGCCTCGATGGCCGCGTGCGCCGAAAAGCCGAAGCCCGTCGCCATGACGCCGCCGCCGATGCAGCAGCAGGCCGAAGTGCCGCCTCCGCCGTCGCCGCCGCCCGTGCATACGGAAGCGCTGCCGGGCATAGCGCCAGGTTCGCAGCAGGATTTCGTCGTCAATGTCGGCGATCGCGTCTATTTCGACACCGACCATTCCGATATCCGCGCCGACGCCCAGGGCGTTCTGGCGGCACAGGCGGCGTGGCTGGTAAGGTATCCGGCCGTCATGATCCGCATCGAAGGCAATGCCGACGAACGCGGCACCCGTGAATACAATTTCGCCCTCGGCGCCCGCCGCGCTCAAGCGGTCAGCGACTTCCTGACCAGCAAGGGCGTCCTGCCGTCGCGCATCTCGACCATTTCCTACGGCAAGGAAAACCCGATCGATCCGGGTTCGGACGAAGCCTCGTGGGCCAAGAACCGAAATGCCCACACCAGCATCACGGCGGGTGCTCAGTAAGTCGTTGTCGGCAATTGAAAAAAGAGCGTCCAACCGATAGGTTGGGCGCTCTTTTTTTGTGCTTCATGCCGGTCTGAGCGTGTCGCGCGCCTGATCGGCATGGGTTTCGCCATGCCGAAAAATCGCTCTAATTGACCAAGACGGTGTCCGATACCGAATGAACCGTCTCGATGAAGGTAATGACCCGAAGCTTGGCGGCGGCCTCCGGATTGGCCTTGATCTGCTCGTCCGTCATGAACTTGCTCGTATCGATCCGGGCGTAAATGTCCGTCATGCAGTCGCTGTGAGTCAGGGCGGTGTCGTTGAGATCGACATCCACCTTGCAGGTCGACGTGACGCGGATCGCGGTATTGTCGATAAAACGTTTAATCATCACCTTCACCGGAGTCATCTGCTCCGGCTTGGCGTCCTTGCCCATCGCGACAATGGCCTTGTTCATGAAAGCATCGACCAGACTGTCCAGGAACATGTGCATGTCGGACTCGGGCGGCGCGGTGACAAGCGTCAGGTGCGCTGTCTTGCCGTCTTCCCAGGAGTCGAGCGTCGCCGTGCCGCCCACCGCCAAAGTGGCGCCATAAAGCTCGAAGGTCGTACCGTCCAGCGGCACGGTGGTATTGAGCGGCAGGGGCTTGTCGAAGGGAAGCCGGCTGCGAGTCGACTGCCTGAGCAGCGAAGCGGCCGATTCCGGCGTGATGTCGTTGACGAAAAGGTCGAAGATCGAGGAAAATTTCGGCGCGTTCTGCGCCGTGATTCCGACCATGATCATGTTCTTCACGTTGGTTTTGAGGGCGTCGAGATTGTCGATGCGCACTGGCCGCATGCGGGAATCGTACGACACCTCGGGATTGCCGATGAGTTTCAGTATGGCCGTCATCTTCTGCTGAAGGTCGGCCGGGGTCATCGTCGCGAGTGGAGATGGAGCCGGGACGGGAGGCGGCGCCGCGGCTGCGACCGGCGGCGCTGTGACGGGGGGCGCTGTGACAGGGGGCGTCGCGGGCGCCGGGGCTGAGGCCGTGGGCGTTGCCGTGGCTGGGGGCGTAGTGGTGACAGGAGCCGTTGTTGTGACAGAAGAAGGTGGGGCGCCGGGCGAAGCTCCGGCGGCGGGCGCCGCTGGAAGTCCGAGATCCATCGATTCGATCGCGATCGTGGCGTGATAGCCTTCCGCCGTCTTATGCGTGTCGGTCGTCCACGCCATGGCGGAGTGACTGGACTGCGTCGTGGGACCGGCGGTTCCATTCGGTATGGTCACCAGGGCGTCGGATACGGTCGTCGTACGCACCTTGAAGGCATCAGGAAAATGCGGCGTGAGCGTATGTACGTCCTGCGCGTACGCCGAAAACGAGATAGATGTCGCCGCGGCGACAGCCGCGACCGCTACGAAATTCTTGAAATGCATGTGTACCCCCCAAGGCGACTGAATCTTCCTATATCCCATGATTGTAAGGGCGCATAGACGCGTCGCGCGTGCATAGGGCGGGGAACGAGCGACAGGCCTCTCATTGTGGCGCGGCGACCACGCGCGACGGCGAAGTTTGACGCTTGCCGCGTCAATGTGCGCGGGAAGCGGATTTAGAAGACGCCGTTGGTGAGGGGTGGCTTTACGTCTTATTTCAGCCCGACTATGCTGGTAGCTCAAGCTTTGATTTCCCGTTTTGAGAGGGTGGGCCGATCTTATGAAAGACATCTCCAAATCGAAGAGGTTTATGGGCCCGGCGGCCGTCGCCGCGGTTCTTCTGGCCGTCGCCGCGCCCACCGTTTTGCTTGTGCCGCACCCAGCGCACGCGCAACTGTTCGGGGACGATGACGACAAGGACAATCCCAATCAGCCGCCGACGAACGGCACCGTATGGGACGTCAAGAAGCTGCAGCAGCTCGATCGCGATGTGCGCAAGCTGGAACGCTCGGTCGCCCGGGTCGAGAACAAGCAAACCCCGCCGATTCTGATCGAGCCCGACCCCGAGGTCGTCGCCTTGCAGGCCACGGTCGACAGCCTGTCGCGCAAGCTCGACGACAATGCCAACACCATTACCCGCCTGACCGGCTCGCTCGAAGAGGCGCAGCACCAGAACCAGCTTCTGACCCAGCAGATCAGCGCCCTGACCGCGCGCACCGACACCCTGGTCAAGCGCGCCGACCTCGCCGAAGCGCACCTCAAGGATGTCGATGTCGCCCTGGCGCCGCCGCCGCCGCCGCCGCCGTCGAAGGGCGACTCCGAAAGCGATTTCGAGCAGGCCTTCAACCTGTTGACATCGGGCCAGACCGACGACGCCGAGCGCGCTTTCAACGCCTTCACCACGACCTGGCCGGAATCGGCGCAGCTCCCGGAGGCTTGGTTCCGTCTCGGCCAGATCCGTACCATGAAGAAGGATCCGTCGGGCGCGATCGCGGCCTATGCCGCGGCGCTGAAGGGCTGGCCCAAGACGTCATGGGCGCCGGAGGCGACGGTGAAACTGGCCGCCGCGCTCAGCGACTCCAACCGGCCGACCGAGGCGTGCCAGGCCTTGACCCAGTTCGATCGCGTCTATGCCAAGATGGCCGCCGCCGAAAACCGCGCCCTGGCCAAGGACCTCAAAGCCAAGAACAAGTGCCAATAGGTTTTTGAACCGCAAATGGTGCGGGTCACCGCGCCGTCCGGGTTCGATCCGCGTCATGGCCTTCTTGCGTCATGGCCGCCCAATGAGGCAAGGACAGGCCATGGGCGACGCATTTTCAGATATTTTGGCGCGACGGCTGGACGGCGAGGGACCATTGGGCGTCGCGGTATCCGGTGGCAGCGACTCGCTGGCCTTGCTGTATGGGCTGGCGGAGTGGGGGCGCCGGCCGTTGCACGTTTTCTGCGTCGATCACGGGCTCAATCCGGCCAGCGCGGCCTGGACCGGGACGGTTGCCGATCATGCCCGCCGCGTCGGTGCACGATTCACTCCCTTGCATTGGATGGGCCCAAAGCCGCGAACCGGGCTGTCCGCCGCGGCGCGCCGGGCCCGGCACGCGCTTCTGGCCGAGGCGGCCCGGCGCAACGGCATAGGCGTGCTGTGTCTGGCCCATACGCGGGACGATATCCGCGAGGCCGCATGGATGCGCGATCACGGATCCAATGTCACCGCGCCGCTCGAATGGCGTCCTTCGCCGGTGTGGCCGCAGGGGCGCGGCGTCTTCCTGCTGCGGCCGCTGCTGAACCATGGCCGGGAAACCCTGCGCCAGAATCTGAGGGCGCGCGGCGTCGAATGGATCGACGACCCGGCCAATGCCAATCCGCAATCCCTGCGCTTTCGCGCGCGATTGGCCGACAAGCCCGAAGCCTGGCCGGCCGAACCGCTGAGCGTGTCTCCCGGCCAGATGGACGTCCTGCTCGAGCGGCGTTGGGCGGCCCAGGGCTTGATTGCCTTACGTGCTGAAGTTTTCGCCGCCTTGCCGGCGCCGCTGGCGCGCACGGTCCTGTCGGCGGCGGCCGTTTGCGCCGGGGGCGGGGATCGCTTGCCGCGGGGCGACAGCCTCGACGCGCTGAGGGCCGGCCTGGCGACGGGCAAGCCGCGCACCCTCTGCGGGGCGCGGATATGGCAGGCGGATGCGCATATCTTTGCCGTGCGTGAAGCCGGCGATATCGGTCGCAACGGTGGGGAGAGCGGGGCGCTGGCCGCCGGCGAGGACGCGATTTGGGACGGCCGCTATGCCGTGCGCGCCACCCGGGCCGGCACGATCGCGCCGTCGGGCCGGATGCGGAACCACCTCGGCGAGGCCGACCGCGCGGCTTTGCAGCGGCTGCCCGCGGCCATTCGCGGCGTTTTACCCGTCTTTCACGACAATTTCCCCGATCACGGCTTGTCAAGCGCGCGGCTTTTGGGACAATGCGTCGAAAGAGGCGTAGACTGCGTCAACTGGGTGTTGCCGCGCTTTATGGCGGCCTGTGGCGCGATCGATCGTGAAAGCCGGATCGGCCCCGATCTTGCAGAGCCTCAAGAGTGCTGTGTAGCAAAACCACAAACCTTCACTATATGAGGGAAATTGCCGGATCGCGGTCCGATAAAGTGGAAACCACCCTTGCCTTTCGCCGAACTTCGTTTCGGTCAGATCGCGCAATAAAACAGAGAACGAGTGCGCCCGGCGCGCTCGAAGACGCTTACCGCCCCGTCGGGGCATGAAGGATTGAGATGGGTATGAACCTCAGGTCTTTGGCAATTATCGGCGTGGTTCTCGCCATATTGCTCGGCATCTACACCTATTCGACCAAGGCCGGCGGCGCGTTGTCCGATGGTCCGAAGACCATGGCCTATTCGGATCTGGTGGTCGCGGCCAACAAGGGTGAGCTGAATAATGTCGTCATCCACGGTGAAGAAGCCACCGTGACCATGAACGACGCCGCCAAGACGCAGTACCACGTCACCTTGCCCGACTTCGATCACCGGATCCTCGACGAAGCGCTGATGGCGCATAACGTCAAGCAGACGATTCAGTCCGGCCGCACGCCCCTGTTGATCAGCGTGATTTCGACGCTTCTGCCCGTCCTGTTGATCATCGGCGCCTGGGTTTTCCTGATGCGCCAGATGCAGGGCAACGGCCGTGGCGCCATGGGCTTCGGCAAGTCGAAGGCGCGCCTGTTGACCGAACACAAGAACCGCGTCACCTTCAACGACGTCGCCGGCGTCGATGAAGCCAAGGAAGAATTGCAGGAAGTCGTCGACTTCCTCAAGGACCCGACCAAGTTTCAGAAGCTGGGCGGCAAGATACCCAAGGGCGCCTTGCTGGTCGGCCCTCCTGGCACCGGCAAGACCTTGCTGGCGCGCGCCGTGGCCGGTGAGGCCGGGGTGCCGTTCTTCTCGATCTCGGGCTCGGACTTCGTTGAAATGTTTGTCGGTGTCGGCGCCTCGCGCGTCCGCGACATGTTCGACCAGGCCAAGAAGAACGCGCCGTGCATCATCTTCATCGACGAAATCGACGCCGTCGGCCGGCACCGTGGCGCCGGTCACGGCGGTGGCAATGACGAGCGCGAGCAGACCCTCAACCAGTTGCTGGTCGAGATGGACGGCTTTGAAGCCAATGAAGGCATCATCATGATCGCCGCCACCAACCGGCCCGACGTGCTCGACACCGCCCTGCTGCGTCCGGGCCGCTTCGACCGCCAGGTGACCGTGTCGAACCCGGATATGATCGGGCGCGAGGCCATCCTGCGCGTCCACATGAAGCCGGTGCCGCTGGCCGTCGATGTCAACGTCAAGGTGATCGCGCGCGGCACGCCGGGCTTCTCCGGCGCCGATCTCGCCAACCTGGTCAACGAAGCGGCGCTTATGGCGGCGCGCAAGGACCGCAGGCTGGTCACCATGCGCGACTTCGAGGACGCCAAGGACAAGGTACTGATGGGCGCCGAGCGCAAGTCGATGGCCATGTCCGAGGAAGAAAAGCGCATGACCGCCTATCACGAAGGCGGCCACGCTATCATTGCGTTGAAGACGCCGCAGGCCGATCCGGTGCACAAGGCGACCATCATTCCGCGCGGCCGCGCCCTGGGCATGGTGCAGCAATTGGCGGAAGGCGATCGCTATTCGCAGAATTTCGTCCAGATGACCTCACGATTGGCGATCCTCATGGGGGGGCGTGTCGCGGAGGAGATCATCTTCGGTAAGGATAAGGTGACATCGGGCGCTTCTGGAGATATTCAGATGGCCACGCGTCTGGCGAAAGCCATGGTCACCCGCTGGGGTTTCTCGGACAAGCTGGGCTTCGTCAACTATAAGGAAGGCGAGGACGAGTACGGTGCTTGGGGCCGCGACACCTCGGAAGCGACGGCGCAGCTGATCGACGATGAAGTCAAGCGCCTGATCAACGAAGGGCACGAGACCGCCAAGGGCATCCTCATCGAGAACCTCGACGGGCTGCATCGCCTGGCCGCGACGCTCCTGGATCTGGAAACCCTGAGCGGCGACGAGATCGTCAAGATATTGAACGGCGAAGAGATCAAGCGCGACGAGGATACCGGCGTGGCGCTCGAACTGGCCGCCAATCTGGCGGTGCCGGAAACGCACGGCGTGGCCGCGGAGTAGCCCGGCCACTGCTGTGAAAGGAAGGCTTGGGGCCACAGGCCCCAAACCCCGTCACCATTCAGGGCTTGGCCCGCCAAAGAGCCAAAGAAAGGGTTCCAAACGGGGCCCTTTCTTTGGCTTTGAAGAAGACCAGTCCTGAAGGGTTCCGGGGTCTGGGGCCCGTGGCCCCAGGTCTTTCATCACTTCGCAACCGCACTCACAATGAACGAATCCTTTCGCCGTTAAGCATTCGTTAGCCAAAAATTAAGGAGGTTGAGGCTCTATGGCTCTCTAACAATCGGAAACCGCGACGGCCTTGTCGCGCGCGTAGATATCACGCGCGGGCCCGGGCTATTCCGAAGCGTGATGGAGACCCTCAATGCCCGCAGTCGTCCGTGGAGGCCGGCGCCAGTCCGCCCCAGGCGCCACCAAGTCCGAGGTCAAGTCCGGGGGGCGCGCTAAAGCCTCCGGGGCCAGGGCCTCAGGCGGCAAGGGCGGACGCAAGGCCGGCGGCAAGCGGATTCTGATGGGTTCGGTGTCCATGCCGGCCGAGCTGACCGGCTGGCTGGCCGCGACCCTCGTCGTCGGACTGATGGCCGTCGTGCTGATGACCAATCACCGCGGCGAGGCGTTAAGCAACACCGCGATCCGGTTCGCCGACGACCGCGCCGCGGCGCTGGGTCTTAATCTGCAGAGTGTCCGCCTGGTCGGGGTCAGCCCGCAGGCGACGGACGACGTCAAACAGGCGCTGCCGTTTCATCGCGGCGATCCGATCGCCTTCATGGATTTGGGCGCGGTGCAAAAGGACGTCGAGAATGTCGGCTGGGTGCGCAGCGCCACGGTACGCCGCCAGTTCCCGAGCTCGCTGATCGTCACGGTCGTCGAGCGGCCGCGCCTGGCGGTGTGGCAATATCACGGCCAGGACACGGTCATCGACGATCAGGGCCAGATCATCCCCGAAGCGCGCGCCGACCGCTTTCCCGACCTGCCGCTGGTGGTGGGCGAGGGCGCCAACGAAACGGCCAACGACGTGCTGGAGCTGATGCGGGCGCGGCCGCAATTGCTGCAAAAAACCTATGCCCTGCAACGCGTCGACACGCGCCGCTGGAATATCCTGCTGAAGAATGGCGCGGTGATCAAGCTGCCGGCGCTCGACCAGGATCAGGCCTTCAACCGCCTTGACGCCCTGATCGCGCAGCGCCGCGTGCTGGACCAGGGCTTCGCCGAAATCGACCTTCTCGACCCCAAGGCCCTGGTCGTCGTCCCGCTGCAAAGCAAGCCCGCCGCAAGTCAATAACCCCCCGGACTGAAGACATCATGTCCCGTTTCGAAGATCGCCAAAGCGCGAAAGCCGCCGCCACCGCCCGCCTTCAGCCTCAGGCGCGGGTGGCGAAGTCCGTTGCCGCCGAGCCGTCGCGCCCGGTGGTCACGGCCGGACTGATCGCCTCGCTGGATCTCGGCTCGAGCAAGATCGGCTGCTTCATCATGCGGCCGGAAGGTGCGCGCCAGTCGGATCAGTCGATCCGCGTCGCCGGCGTCGGCTACGTGCAGTCCAAGGGCGTCCGCGCCGGGGCGATCATCGACATGGAAGCGGCCTCGCACGCCATCGCCCAGGCGGTCGAACGCGCCGAAGCCATGGCCAATGTCTCGATCCAGGGCGTGCGCGTGACTGTCCCCGGGGCGCAGACGGCGTCGCACCGTGTTTCGACCCAGGTGTCGCTGGGCTTGAAGCCGATCGCCGATGTCGATCTCAACCGCGCCATCGCCTCGGCCCTGGCCCAGGTGCGTTTCCCCAACCGTCGCGCCATCCATCTGCTGCCGGTGTCGTGGAGCGTCGACGATCAGACGGGTGTGCGTGACCCGCGCGGGCTGAACGGCCGTTCGCTGGGGCTGGAACTTCTGGTCGTCACCATCGACGAGAACGTCTTCAACAATATCCTGCAGTGCGTGTCGCTGGCCCACCTCGAAGTCCAGGCGATCGTCTGCGCCCCGCTGGCGGCAGCGGTGGCGGCTCTGGAAGAGGACGAAAAGGAACTGGGCTGCATCTGCATCGACATGGGCGCCTCATCGACGACCGCGGCGATCTTCTCCGGCGGCACCCTGATCCACGTCGATTGCCTGAATGTCGGCGGGGCCCACGTCACCCAGGACATCGCGCGCGGCCTGTCGACGACGCTGGCCGGCGCGGAGCGGCTGAAGACCTTGCATGGCTCGGCCATCGCTTCGGCCAATGAGGACCGCGAAACCGTCGAAGCGCCGCCGCGCGGCGACGAACGCGGCGGGGCGCCGATCAATGTGCCGCGCTCGATCCTGAAGGGCATCATCGCGCCGCGCGTCGAGGAAACGTTCGAACTGCTGCGCGAGAAGATCAAGGCCTCGGGCGTGCAGATCGAGCCCGGCGCCGGCATCGTCCTGACCGGCGGGGCGTCGCAACTGGCCGGCGTGCGTGAACTGGCGGTCCGGGTATTCGACCGGCCGGTGCGTCTGGGCCGCCCGCGGCGCGTGCCGCATCTCGGCGACGCGGCGGCGGGTCCGGCCTTTTCGGCGACGGCGGGCGTGATCTTGCGTACGCTGTATGGGCCGCGCGATGTCGTGCCGGTGAAGAAGATCATGCTGGCTCGCGTCGGTCCGAAGGATGCGCCGAGTTCCGGTCACGGTAATGTGGTCGTGCGCATCGTCGACTGGCTGCGCAGCAACCTGTAGGTTTGTCCGTAGGCTGAGTTTCGGGGCACCGTTTCACTGTGCCTTGACTTCGCTTGGTCGCTTATCCACAGTTTTCCGAACGCGAAGCGTGAGGCAAGGGCGACCGCCCGCCGCGCACGTTTGCGCGTAAGCCTGCGCGGCGTTTGAGCGCAAAAAGGCCAAGACTCAAAAATACCCCAATGCCGGCGCATTGCAGGGCGTTGATAGATTTATATTTCGGTAAGAATTCTTAACGAGATCACTTCATGTTTACGCGACTCAGGCTATCGGTTAACCCTTGATTAAGCCTGCTTGATGTCTGATGGTTCTCTGATATGAGGGTGAGGAGTCTGACTTCTCCCCTGGGCGGGAGAGGTAGTGAAAGGTTGGTCTGAGGCTATGGCTATTCATCTTTCTGCGCCACGCGCAACGGAATTGAAACCGCGGATCGTGGTGTTCGGGGTGGGCGGCGCCGGGGGCAATGCCGTCAACAACATGATTGAAGCCGGCCTGGAAGGCGTCGAGTTCGTCGTCGCCAATACCGATGCGCAGCAGCTTCAGTTTTCGCGGACCGAGCAACGCATCCAGCTGGGCGTCGGCATCACCATGGGTTTGGGCGCCGGCGCGCATCCCGAAGTGGGCATGACCGCGGCCGAAGAATCGTCGGGAATCATCGGTGAGCACCTCGAAGGCGCGCATATGGTGTTCATCACCGCCGGCATGGGCGGCGGCACCGGCACGGGGGCAGCCCCCGTCATCGCCAAGTGCGCGCGCGAGCGCGGCATATTGACGGTCGGCGTGGTCACCAAGCCCTTTACCTTCGAGGGCCGTCACCGCATGCGTCTGGCCGAGGCCGGGATTTCCGAGCTGCAGCGTTATGTCGATACGCTCATCGTCATCCCGAACCAGAACCTGTTCCGCATCGCCAACGAGCGCACCACCTTCGCCGAAGCCTTCGGCATGGCCGACCAGGTGCTGCACGCCGGCGTACGTTCGATCACCGACCTGATGGTGTTGCCGGGCTTGATCAATCTCGATTTCGCCGACGTCCGTTCGGTCATGTCCGACATGGGCAAGGCGATGATGGGCACGGGCGAGGCGTCGGGCGAAGACCGCGCCTTGCTGGCCGCCCAGAACGCCATCCAGAACCCCTTGCTCGACGAGACCTCGCTGAAGGGCGCCAAGGCCGTGCTGGTCAACGTCACCGGCGGCCTCGACATGACCCTGCACGAGGTCGATGAAGCCGCCAACGCCATCTCGTCCGAAGTCGATCCGGAAGCCAATATCATCTTCGGCGCCGCCTTCGATCCAGGCCTGGAGGGCAAGCTGCGCGTCAGCGTCGTCGCCACCGGCATGGACGGCGTCGCCTTGCAGACGCCGATGACGGCGCCGCCCGCCCGTACCGCCGCACCGGCGGCGCCGACCTTCGGCCTGGGCTACGCGTCGCGTCCGGAAACCCAGGCGCGTCCGGTGGAACCGGCCCCGCACGTTCCGCTGTCGGCGGTCATGCCGCAGGTGGTCACTCAGGTCGAACCGCGTCAACCGGAAGCCCGCATGCCGGAACCGCGGTACGAACCGCGTCCCGCGCCGGTCAGCCCGACGGTTCAGCGCTCCAGCCTGTTCGAGGAGCGCCCGGCGCCGCAAGTCATCGTCACGCCGGCGCGTCCGGCGACCTCTTATGAGCCGCAACCGGAGGCCTCGGCGGAAGAGCCGCCAGCGCCAGAGGATGATATAGTCCCCACGGCCTTTGCAGACCAGGCGCCGCCGGCCCCTGAACCCGTCGCCGAGCCGCCGCGTCCGGAACCGACCATTACCCGTCCGGGCACCTACAGGCCGCAGCCGCAGGTGCAGCCACAACCCGCGGCCGCTCCGGCGCCGCGCGCCACCGAGGAAGAGGGCCGTGAATCGTTCTGGCGCGGCCTGTTCCCGCAGCGCCAGCGTTCTGAAGTCGCCTTCACCCCGATCGGCCAGGCCCAGGCGCCTCAAGCGCAGGACCCGGGCGACGACAGTAGCGATCGCTACGTGCCGGGCGCGGCGCGCACGGCACTGAATCCGGCCTCGCGTCCGGAAGCCGCTCCCTCCAGTGAAGCGGAGGATGATCTTGAAATTCCTTCTTTTCTCAGGCGCCTCGCTAATTAAAAAATCTTAAGCATGGCGTTACAAACGGAAATACAAGTTCGTTTGTTAAGAGGCGCTGTAAACCATATATAGAATGCGGGCAGCCATAATGGCGCCCGCTTTTTTGTGGCTGGGGCAGAGCCATCTGTCGGGTAGGCGTCCAATGATTCCGGAACAGAACGAACATACCCTTTGCCGCGCGGCGATCATCGCCGGAATGGGCCTGCACACCGGCGTCACCGTGCGCATGGTGGTGCGCCCCGCGCCCGCCGGTACCGGCATCGTCTTCGTGCGCACCGACATCACCGATCGTGACAACCGCGTCGCCGCCACCGCCGAAAATGTCACTCAGACCCGCCTCGGCACCGTTATCACCAATGCCGCCGGCGTATCGGTGTCGACGATCGAGCACGTCATGGCGGCGTTTGCCGCGCTCGGCGTCGACAATGTCCACGCCGAACTCGACGGTCCGGAAGTGCCGATCATGGACGGTTCGGGCCTGCCGTTCGTGCAGTTGCTGGACCAGGCCGGTTTCCGCCGTCAGGCGATGCCGCAATCGGTCATCGAAATTCTCAAGCCGGTTGAAGTGATCGAGGGCGACAAGCGCGCCGCGCTTCTGCCGTGCGACCGTTTCGAAGTGCGCTTCGAAATCGACTTTCCCGGCACGCCGATCGGCTATCAGGTCGTCGATCTGGCGGTCACCGAGGACAGTTTCCGCACCGAACTGGCTTCGGCGCGCACCTTCGGCTTCCTGCAAGGTGTCGAAGCGCTCCGCGCCGCCGGTCTGGCGCGCGGCGGCTCGCTCGACAACGCTATCGTCATCGACGGCGACCGCATCCTCAACGAGGGCGGCCTGCGTTTCGCCGACGAATTCGTGCGCCACAAGGCGCTCGACGCCATCGGCGATCTGTACGTTTTGGGCATGCCGATTCTTGGCCGCTTTGAAGGAATCCGCGCCGGTCACGGCCTTAATAATGCCGTGGTTCGTGCCCTATTGTCGCGGCCGGATGCCTATCGCGTCGTGACGCGTGGCGCGGCTTTGGCCGACGTCGGCTAGGCGTAAACGCAACCCCCAACGGTTAATGAAACCGGTTGGCGTGAGCGTGACGCTCGTGTAGATGTATCCCCAATACGAGGCGGAAGCGCAGCCTGAACGGCCGGCGCATGGGAAAAGGATTATCGCGTGAGCGTTCTTCGGCTTGTCAAGATGAAGCTGGGTACCGGGCTGGCCATTGCCCTGATGGGCGGAGTGTCGCTGGCCGCGCTGAGCGGATGTGCCGGGCACAAGGACGGGGAGCACCTGGTCTACGAAGAACGCCCGGTCGAACTGCTCTATTCAACCGGTATGGAAAAGCTCGACGCCAAGGAATGGGGCGACGCCGTCAATTACTTCGATGAAGTCCAACGCCAGCATCCCTATTCGGAATGGTCGCGCCGGGCCATCGTCATGACTATCTATGCCAACTATATGGGCGACAAGTATCCGGAGGCCATCGCGGCGGCGGACCAGTTCATCCACCTCTATCCGGGCAGCGACCTGACGCCCTACGCCTATTACATGAAGGCCATCTGCTCGTTCGAACAGATTGTCGATGTCGGCCGCGACCAGGCCTATACGCTTTCGGCCCAAGGCTTGCTGCGCGACGTTATCCAGCGCTATCCGGACACCCAATATGCCCGTGACGCGCAATACAAGCTCGACATGGTCGAGGACCAGTTGGCCGGTAAGGAAATGACCATCGGCCGCTATTACCTCAACGAGAATCAGCCTTTGGCGGCCATCGGCCGTTTCAAGACGGTGATCGCGACCTACCAGACGACGTCGCATACGCCTGAAGCGCTATATCGTCTGGTCGAGGCCAACGAGATGATGGGGCTGCACGGCGAAGCAACGCGCGACGCGGCGGTCCTGGGTTACAACTATCCGGGCGACCGCTGGTATGCCGCCGCCTACAAGTTGCTAACGGACAAGGGCGAAAAGCCAGATATCAAGCCCGATCCGAACGGCAAGAAGGGCAAGGCCGCGCCGGACACCAAGCGCAATGGCGGTTGGCTGTCGGCCCTCAAGCCATCGGGGGCCTGATAGGGTTCTTGATCCGTTCGCGGATTTGTTCTCAAAATGTTCTTGTCAGGGCGCCCGGCATATGGCTTAATCGGCCTATTCCGGGCGTTTCGGATTCGCCCGCAATTTGTCTGCGAGTTCCGCCATGCTGACCCGCCTGAGCATTACCGATGTCGTCCTGGTTGACCGGCTCGAACTGGATATCGGGCCTGGCCTAAGTGTGCTGACCGGTGAAACCGGGGCGGGGAAGTCCATCCTGCTCGACAGCCTGGGCCTGGCGACCGGCGCGCGCGCCGATGCCGGCCTGATCCGCAACGGCGCGGCACAGGCATCCGTGACCGCGGAATTCGACATCTCGGCCACCCATCCGCTGCACCTGTTTTTCGAAGACAAGGGCCTGGGCATCGCCCCGGGCGAAGCCCTGCTGCTGCGGCGTGTGGTGGCGCGCGACGGCCGTTCCAAGGCCTATGTCAACGATCAGCCGGTCAGTGTCGCCGTACTGAAGGCCCTGGGCGACGCGCTTCTGGAAGTGCACGGCCAGCATGAGACGGTGGGCCTGCTCGACGCGCGTTCGCACCTCGGCATGCTCGACGTCTATGGCGGGACGGCGCCGGATCTCAAGGGCGTCGGCGATGCCTGGCGGGACCTGAAGGCGCTGAAGGACGAACATCGCGATCTGCTACGTCGTGCCCAGAGCGATCGGGCCGAACTGGAAACCCTGACCCAGAGATTGGCCGATCTCGAGCGGCTGAATCCGCAGTCCGACGAAGAGGCGCAACTGGCGTCGGAGCGGGCCTTGCTGGGCGCGTCGGAACGGGCGCTGGAAGATATTACCGAGGCGCGCGACGCGGTTGGCGGCGATGCCTTGTCGCAACGGCTGACCAAGGCGTTCCGTGCGCTGGACCATGCCCGTACGCGCGCCATGCAGGCCGGCGCCAAGGGCGATGACGATGTCCTGAAACGCCTGACCGCGGCGGCGGATGCGCTGGATCGCACCCTGATCTCGGCGGACGAGGCCCTGGCGCTGATGGATCAGGCGGCCGACAGCCTGGATGTCGAACCCGGTCAGTTGGATCGCGTCGAGGAGCGGCTGTTCGCGCTGCGGGCCATGGCGCGCAAGCTCGGCGTCCTGGTCGAGGATCTGCCGAAGGAACGGGTGCGCATCGCCCAGGCGCTGAACCTGATCGAGGATCTCGATGCGCGTCTGGCGCGGCTCGATCGGGCCATCCATGCGGCGAGCCTGACCTACCACGCGGCGGTCGAAGCCCTGCGCGCGCGCCGTCAGGCGGCAGGGGACGCCCTGGCCGCGGCGGTCATGGCCGAATTGCTGCCCTTGAAACTCGAGAAGGCGCGGTTTCGGGTGGCGGTTACGCCGCTTGAGGTCGAACGCTACGGGGCCGGTGGTGGCGATGCGGTCGAGTTCGAGGTCAAGACCAATCCGGGCGCCGAGTGGGGCGGGCTGGGTGCGATCGCATCAGGGGGGGAACTGGCGCGGTTCGCCCTGGCGCTGAAGGCGGCGCTGTCGGCGCGGAATGCCGGCACGGGGGATGCGGCATCGACGCCGGTGATGATCTTCGACGAGGTCGATCAAGGCGTGGGCGGGGCGGTCGCCGATGCGGTGGGGCTGCGGCTGAAAACCCTGGCGCAGCGCGGCCAGGTGATCGTGGTCACCCACAGTCCGCAGGTGGCGGCGCGTGGCGACCAGCACCTGAAGGTATACAAGACTCAATATGGCGCGAACGGCGAAGAAGGCGTAAAATCCACCGTGCAATGGCTCGATGAGGCTCAGGCGCTGGAAGAGCTGGCGCGCATGCTGGCGGGCGCCGAGATCACTCCCGAGGCCCGGGCGGCGGCGCACCGTTTGAAGCGCGCCGAAGCCGCCTGACGACGAGCGCATTGCTGACGCCTCGTGCTTATCCAGAAGTGACATCCGCTTTTGGGCATGAGGCTTGATGGAGGTCCGCGATGTGGCGGGTGCTCAACTGGAGTCTGCAATTCGTCGCCTTTTGGCTGGTCATCATGGTGGCTTTGCTGGCCTATGACTTTTACAAGCATGGCGTGACCTATGCCGGAACGCCCCTGTTCAATTACGATGTGAACTACGACCAGCGGATTGCTCTGGCGGGTGCGATCATTCTGTTCCTGGTCGATGTCTGTTATCGGGTGACCCACAAGGCGCTGCGCATGGGCAAGGGCCCGAACAGGGCCGACGTCAACTGATATCGGCGGCTAGATCGGAATGACTTTAAGTCATTCCGATCTAAGTCTTTGCTTGGTCGCGCAATTTAACCGAAACGAGGTTGAGCATAGCTCACCCGAGTTCGGCGTCGCCAAAAGTGGTGCCCACCTTGTCGGATTGCGCTCAGGCCGCTGACATTTCCCGGCGCGTGTGGCAGGTAGGGATCAAACTTGCCCATCGGGATTCGTCATGACCGCCGAAGACGTCCGCGCCGAACATGCGCGCCTGACCGCCGAAATCAACCACCACCGCGCTCTCTACTATAACGAAGAGGCGCCGGAGTTGAGCGACGCCGATTACGACGCGCTGGAACGGCAACTGCGCGATCTGGAAATGCAGTTCCCCGAGCTTGCCGGCGGTGACAGCCCGCTGGAGGTGGTGGGTGTACCGATCTCGGCCAAGTTCTCACCGGTGACGCATGGTATCCCCATGCTGTCGCTCGACAATGCCTTCGCGCCGGATGACGTCACCGAGTTCGTCGAGCGCATCAAACGCTTCCTGAAATTGCCGGAAGACGAGGCGGTCGCCTTCACGGCCGAGCCCAAGATCGACGGCTTGTCGTGCAATATCCTCTATGTCGATGGCGTATTGACCCAGGCGGCGACGCGCGGCGACGGCCGGGTCGGCGAGGACATCACCGAAAATGTCAGGACAATCAAGGATATCCCGCACAAGCTCAAAGGTTCCGGCTTTCCGGAACGGATCGAGATCCGCGGCGAGGTCTATATGTCGCTCGACGGTTTCGCCGAAATGAATCGAAAGTTCGCGGAGGAGGGCGCGAAGGTTTTCGCCAATCCGCGCAATGCCGCCTCGGGCGCTCTGCGCCAGCTCGACGCCTCGATCACCGCGACCCGCCCGCTGCACTTCTTCGCCTATGCCTGGGGCGAGGTCAGCGATCCGGACTTCGCCACGACCCAGCACGAGGCGCTGGACAAATTCCGCACCTGGGGCTTCGCCGTCAATCCGAACTCCAGGCGCGTCGAAGGGGCGCAAGGCCTGCTCGAGGTCTACGACCATATCCAAAGGGAACGCTCGCACCTCGGCTACGACATCGACGGCGTGGTCTACAAGGTCGATCGCCTCGACTGGCAGCGCCGGTTGGGGTTCGTATCGCGCTCACCGCGCTGGGCCGTCGCCCACAAGTTCCCGGCCCAGCAGGCCCTGACCCGGCTGCAGGCGATCGACATCCAGGTCGGCCGCCGGGGAACCTTGACACCCGTGGCGCGGCTGGAACCGATCAATGTCGGCGGTGTGGTGGTGACCAATGCCACCTTGCACAATGCCGACGAGATCGAGCGCAAGGATATCCGCATCGGTGACCTGGTGCGCGTGCAGCGCGCCGGCGACGTCATTCCCCAAGTCGTCGGCGTCGAGCTGTCCGAACGGCCGGTTGACGCGATCATCTACGAATTCCCGAAGCTTTGCCCATGTCCGCTGCACACCGAGGTGGCGCGCGAGACCAATGCCGCCGGTGTCGAGGCGGTGGCGCGCAAATGCTCGGGCGACCAGGCCTGTCCGCACCAGCGCATCGAATACCTGAAATACGTCGTGTCGCGGCGCGTGCTCGACGTCGAGGGCCTGGGCGAGAAGCAGCTGGCGCGCTTCTATGAGGAAGGCCTGATCAGCGAGCCCGCCGATATCTTCACCCTGGCGGCGCGCGACGCCGAGACGGGCCACAAGATGGCCGAGCGCGACGGCATGGGCGCGCTCAGCGTCAAGAACCTGTTCGACGCCATCGAGGCGCGGCGCGACCTCCCGCTCGACCGCTTTATCGCCGCGCTGGGTATTCGGCACGTCGGCGAGACGACGGCGCGGTTGCTGGCGCGGGCGTTTGGCTCCGAAGCCGCCTTCCGTACGGCGATGACGGCGGCGGCCGAGGGCGATGCCGAGGCGCGCGAGGCGATCGAGCATCTCGACCAGATCGGCCCGGTCGTCGCCGAGGCGGTCGTCAGCTATTTCGCCCATCCCTATCAGCGCGGTATCTATGACAGGTTTCTGGCGCAGGTGCGGGTGCAGGATGCCGAAGCCGTCGCCGCCGATTCGGCGGTGTCCGGCAAGACCGTCGTCTTTACCGGAACCCTGGAAAAGTTGACGCGCGACGAGGCCAAGGCGCAAGCCGAGCGGTTGGGCGCCAAGGTGTCGGGCTCGGTCTCGGCCAAGACCGACCTGCTGGTCGCCGGACCGGGCGCCGGGTCGAAACTGAAAAAGGCGGCGGAATTGGGCGTCAAGGTGTTGACCGAGGACGAATGGCTGGAGCTGATCGGAACATGAACAAGGTCGCGATTATCACGGGCGCCGGCAGCGGCATCGGCCGCGCGACGGTGCTGGCCTTTCATGGCGCCGGCTACGACGTCGTGCTGGCTGGAAGGCGCGAGGCAGCGTTGCTGGAAACGGCGGCGCTCGCTACGCAAGGCACCGGCGGGCTCAAATGCGTGCCCACCGATATCACCGACGAGGCGGCCGTCAGGGCTCTGTTCGACACGGCGGTCGAGGCGTTCGGCCGGGTCGATGTTTTGTTCAACAATGCCGGACTGAACGCGCCGATCCTGCCGCTCGAGGAGACGGCGGTCGCCGATCTGCGCGCGGTCATCGAGGTCAATGTCATGGGCTCGTTGCTGTGCGCGCGCGAAGCCATGCGGGTGATGAAGACGCAAACGCCAGGCGGCGGGCGGATCATCAATAATGGGTCGATTTCGGCGCAGCGCCCGCGCCCGCATTCGGCGGCCTATGTCGCCGCCAAGCACGCCCTGACCGGATTGACGCAATCGCTTCTGCTCGACGGCCGCGCCTTCGGCATCACGGCGGGCCAGGTCGATGTCGGCAATGCGGTCAGCGAGATGTCGTCGCATATGCATAGCGGCGCGCTGCAAGCCGACGGGCAATTGCGCCGGGAACCGCGCATGGACCCGGCCAATGTGGCGAAGACGGTGCTGTATATGGCGCAACTGCCGGCCGAGGCCAACATTCCGTTCGTCACTGTAATGGCGTCCGGTATGCCTTTTTTTGGGCGCGGCTGAACCTTGAACAGATGAACGCGAATTCATTTGCCTGAGCCGTTTCGTATCGGCACATTTCCTGAAGATGAGATCGAATGCGGAGGGCTTGATCGTGGGGGCAAAGGCAATTTGGGCCGCAGGTGCCGTGGCAATGGCGTTGGCCGCCATACCGGCCTTGGCCCAATCCCCGGCACCGGCTCTGCCGACAACGGCGCAGGGCTGGTCAGACGCCGCGCGCCGCGACATCGACGAAGCCTATAGCCAGTTCGCCGCCAATCATCCGGGCATGTACGACCGGAACAATCCGGCGTTTCCGGCTTTGTTGAAGCGGGCGAAGACCAAAGCCCTGGCCCTCGTGCCGAAGATCACCGACGCCGCCGGCTACCAGGCGGCCCTGCAACGTTTCACCGTCACGCTGGGTGATGGGCATGCCCAGGCGGTCGCCAGCCTGCCCGACGGCACTTTGCCGGCGACGAAATGGCCGGGCTTCATCGCCGCCTGGCGCGGCGACCGGCTGTTCGTCTACGACTCCGAGCCGGGCGGGCCGCCCAAGGGCGCCGCTATCGTCGCCTGCGACGGCAAGCCGGTCCGCGACTTGATCCGCAGTAACGTCTTTGCCTATCAAGGCCGCGTCAATGAAGGCGGGCAATGGTGGTCGCAGGCGCGCGGCCTGTTTGTCGATTGGGGCAATCCCTTCATTGCCCGTCCGGCGGCCTGCGATTTCGCACTGGGCGGCCAAACGACAACGCTGAACCTGGCGTGGCGCGAGATCGACGACCATTACAAGACCTGGCGCGCGGAGAGCTATAATGGCGAAGTGCTGCCCGTCGGCGTTACCGAGCCCAGTGCCGGGCTCATCTGGCTGGCCATGCCGAGCTTCGCGCCGGATGCCGCCGGCCGCGATGCCTATGCCGCCATGGACAAGGAGATCAGCGATCACCGTGACCGCTTCCTGAAGGCGCGCGCCGTGGTCATCGACCTGCGCAACAATCAGGGCGGTTCCAGCGAGTGGAGCTATGGGGCCGCCGAAGCGCTGTGGGGCAAGGATCGGGTTGATCGCCGCATCGATGCCTATTTCGCCAAGACCCACGTGTGGTGGCGGGCCTCGAAAGGCAATGCCGACTATGTCGCTGGGATGGTCAAGGAAATGCGTGACGAAAAGCGCGATCGTACGGCCGACGAATTCGCGCCGGTGGCCGACGGTCTGCAGGCGGCGGCCGGCCAGGGCAAGACCTGGTTCGTCGAACCCGACGATCCGACGTCCAAACCCGTCGCCGATCCGGCGCGCGACCGCCCGGGCGACCCCGCGCCCCTGACGGTGCCGGTCTATGTCATCGTGCCGGGGCAATGCGCCAGCGCCTGCGACGACGCGCTCGACTATTTCACGCGCTTTTCGAACACCAAGCTGATCGGGGCGCCGTCTTCGGCGGACAGCACCTATCTTGAGGTGCGCGTACAACCCCTGCCTTCGGGCCTGGCCAAGGCGGTCATTCCCAACAAGGTCTATGTCGGCCGGCCGCGTGCCGGCGGCGAATATTTCCGCCCGGCCATCGTCAATGCCAGCCTGGGCTGGTCGACCCAGAGCTTTGCCGATGTGATCGAAGCCGATCTCAAGACACGGAAATAGGCGGCTTAAAGCGGCGCGCAGACCTTATCGAGCCAGGCGCGGACCTCGGGCTTGACCAGGGGACCGACCTTTGCGACCACCTGGGCGTGGTAGGCGTCCATATAGGCGCGCTCGGCCGGGCTCAGCAGCGCGACCTCGATCAGGTCGCGGTCGATCGGCGCCCAGGTCAGGTTCTCGAACCCGTGCATGGCGCGTTCGCCGCCCTTGGGGATGACCGCCTCGGTGACGAACTGCAGGTTCTCGATGCGGATGCCGAAGTCGTTTTCCTTGTAGAAACCAGGCTCGTTGGAGACGATCATGCCGGTCTGCAGGGCGTATTTGTTGAGCGCCTTGCTGATGCGCTGCGGGCCCTCGTGGACGCCGAGATAGACGCCGACGCCATGGCCGGTGCCATGATCGTAGTCGAAGCCCTCGGCCCACAAATATTGCCGCGCCAGGATGTCGAGATGGGTGCCGGTGGTGCCGGCCGGAAAGCGCGCGGTGGCCAGCGCGATATGGCCCTTGAGCACCAGGGTGAACATGCGTTTGTGCTGGGCGGACGGCGTGCCGATGGCCATGGTCCGCGTGACGTCGGTGGTGCCGTCGACGAATTGCGCGCCGGAATCGACCAGCAGCAGATTGCCCTTCTTGATGGGGATATTGCTGTTGGTATTGACGCGGTAGTGGGGCAGGGCGCCGTGCGGGCCGAAGCCGGAAATGGTGTCGAAGCTGAGGTCCTTCAAACCTTTCCCGGCGATGCGCATGGCTTCCAGCTTTTGCGCCACCTCGATCTCGGTCGGCAAGGTTTCCTGGGCCTCGGTCGCCACCCAGTAGAGGAATTCAGTCAGGATGGCGCCGTCGCGGATGTGGGCCGCCTTGGTTCCATTGATCTCGCTTTGGTTCTTGCAGGCGCGCGGCAACAGGCACGGATCATCGACGGCGAACGGCTTGGCGCCGGCGGCCTTCAGCGACTCCAGCCAGTAGGCCGAGGACAGGTTGGGATCGATCATGACGCGTTGGTCGGACAGCGCCTTGAGACTGGCCGCGATCTCGCCCGGCGCGCGCACGCTGACCTCATTGCCCAGCCATTCCAGCAGGCCGTCCGTTACCTTGGCGGGTTCGATGAACAGCTCGGCGGAGCCGTCCGCCTTGAGAATCGTCTGGCCCAGCGGCAGGGGCGAACGAATGACGTCGCCGCCGCGGATATTGAACAGCCAGGCCAGCGACGACGGCGCGGTGATTAGGGCCGCGGCGATGCCGTTGGCGGACAGGCTCTTGCCGATCCTCGTCCGCTTGTCCGCCGAGGCCATGCCGGCGAATTCGAGCGGCTGGGGCACGATCGGCGCACACGGCTGGGCCGGGCGGGCGACGCCCCAGGCGGCGTCGAGCGGATTGGGCGAAACGGCCGTCAGCGTGACGCCGGCCGATTGCGCCGCGGCCGCGAGCCGGCCGAGCGCATCGGGGCTGATGAGCGCGGCGTCATAGCCGATGACCGCGCCCTTGGCGGCGGCGATTTCGTCGGCCAGCGACGTCGCGTGGAAGTCCTTGACGTCGAACACCTCGGGATCGGTCTGTTCACGCGATTGCAGGGTGTAGCGGCCATCGGCGTAGAGCACGGCCCGGTCCATGAAAATGATGGCCGCGCCGGCCGATCCGGTAAAGCCCGACACCCAGGCCAGGCGCTCATTGGCGTCGGGCAGATATTCGTTCTGATGCTCGTCCTCGTGCGGGACGATGAAGCCGTCCAGGCCCAGTTGCTTCATCTGTTCGCGCAAGGCGGCGACATTGCGCGCGCCCTGCGACGGCGAGGTGGTGACGTCAAAGTGCTGGAAATGAACGGAATCGGCGGTCATGACGGGGTCTTTCGGACAGGCCTATAAAGGAATGCCCGCACTATAGGCCCAGCCTCCCGGCTTTCAATCGGGTAGTTTCGTCCGCCCTCAATTTCCCGCGAGGCCTGACGACTACTCGATCTGAATCTTGTCGATATAGTACGGCTTGTAGGCGTCGGCCTGGCCCTGGATCAGGATGCCGTCGATATTGACGTCCTGGCCGCCGATGTCCTTCAGCGATACCGACACCGGCTCCCAGGCCTTGGTTTTCGGCTGGATGAAGACGCCGGCATCGAGCGGCTTGCCGTTCACTTCCACCTTGACGGCCAGGTTCTGCCCACCGTCGACCCCGCCATTGATGTAAAAGGTGATCTTGGAATAGCCCTTGGTGTAAATGGGCTCGTGATGCAGAACCAAACCTGACCAGGGACCGCCTTCGACCTTGATCGGCGTGACATTGCCGGCCGGTACCCCCATCGTCACCGTGGCCCAACTCCAGCTTTGCCAGCCGTCGCCGAGCGCGTCGTTATAGACGACGATCGGTGTCGGCGTAGGCGCCGGCGCGGTCTGAGCGTGGGCGCCGACGGCGGTGCAGACCAGCGTGATGGCGGCGAGGGACAGGGGTACGGTCTTGAACATGGTGATCTCCCGGGAGCGTTTTTTATCGTTGCCCGGCGAGGATCACCCGATTGTACTATAAATTCAAGACGTCCGAGCTTCATCATAACCCGGACAATATATTCTGTTGCGCAAACGCCGCAGGGCCGCGAGACTTGCGCTAGATTTTCTGCATCACCAGGGTGCACCAGGCGTCGCGGTGGATGCGGCGCACCAGACGGTAGCCGTGGCTGAGATAGGCCGCCTTGACGAAGCGCTCCTGGGTGCGCAGCAGGCCGGACAGGATGACCAGGCCCCCCGGCTTCAGTGCGCCGCGGATACTATGCGACAGGCCGACCAGCGGCCGCGCCAGGATGTTGGCGAAGACGAGATCATAGGGCGCATCGCTGCGTACGCGGCGGTGGTTGAGGCCATTGGCATAGACGAAACGCGCCTTGGCGGCGTTGAGCGTGGCGTTCTCGTTGGAGATGCGCACGCTGACCGGATCGATATCGGTGCCGACGGCGACCTTGCTGCCGGTCTTGGCGGCGGCGATGGCCAGCACGCCGGTACCGGCGCCGACATCCAGCACGCGGCCGAAACCGCGCCGGCCGCGCGCCTTGAGCAGGTCGTCATAGGCAATCAGGCAGCCAACGGTGGTGCCGTGGTGGCCGGTGCCGAAGGCGGCGCCCGCTTCGATGCGCAAATTGACCGTGTTCTGAGGTTTGCGTCCGCCGTCGTGAATGCCGTAGACAAAAAAACGTCCGGCCCGGACCGGCGGCAGGCCCGACAGCGCCATGGCCAGCCAATCGGCGTCGGCTAGGGCCTCCCGGGTCACTTGCAGGCCGTCAAATTCAGACAGAACTTTTTGTAATTGCTCGGATTCTTCTTCCGTCGTCGGGAAGGCGTCGATGCGCCACACGTCGTGGTCTTCGTCCTCTTCGAGGATCGAATATGTCGCGCTTTCAAGCAACACATCTTCGTCAATAATGGCTGCGGCGGATTCAGCGACTTGGCGCGGGCCGCGGGCTATGATTTGTTCAGGATTATAGGTCATGTTGCTGTGCGGTACGGAATTGATTCGGCAAACAAAGCCGAGTATCGTGCTGACTTCCCGGCGACGCACGAACACTTAAGGACGAACGATGGCGAGAGCTACCACAAAATCGAATTCGGGCGACACGAAATCGACGGCCGGTGATATTCCGGCGGATGCCGGCGTGAAAAAGACGCTGGCGCGCAAATCGCCCGCTGCCCCCAAGACCGCGACCAAGGCCGGCGCCACGAAACCGGCCGCCGCCAAATCAGCAGCCAAGCCCGCGGCGAAAGCGGCCAAGACTGTAAAGTCCGAAGGCAAGAATCTGGTCAACGACGTCAAGGCGCCGGTTCTGGCCGAAACGCCGAAGACCGCCAAGCGCCAGGCGCCGGTCAAGAAGGTCGTCGAGACCGCCCAGGCCGCGATCAGCGAAGCGCGCGAAAAGGCCGAACCGGTGATCAAGGCCGCGGCGGAAAAGGCTGAAGCCACGTTGCACGACGCCAAGGTCGCGGCTGAACCCGTGATCAAGGCGGCGGCCGAAAAGGCCGAGGCGGCGATGGAAACCGCCAAGGCCAGGATCGACGAAGCGGTCGAGGCCGCAAAGCCGGTGGTCGCCGACATCGCGGCGAAGGCCGACAACCTGACCCACGACGTCGCCAGCAAGGCGCACGACGTGACGGGCGCTGCCAAGGAAGCAACGAAGAAGAAGCCCGGTTTCTGGGCACGTCTGTTCGGCGCCAAGTAGGGCTTTCAGGAAAATTGAAATTGAAGACAGCGGGCCGGCGACGGTCCGCTTTTTCGTTCCGGCCTTACAGGCCGATGATCGCCCAGAAGGCCAGAATCCACAAGATCATCAGGGAGAAGGCCGCCGCGCTGAACAGCGACAGCCGCAGCATCACGTGATTGAGCGTCAGATGCACAACGGTATGCAGGGCGCGGCAGGCGACGAAGCCCCAGGCCAGATAGACCTTGGTTACCTCCGCGGTGCCGGTCACGAAGATGATCAGGCACACCACGTAGAACAGCACCGGCAGTTCCAGCAGGTTCATATAGTTGCGGTTATACAGCCGCGTCGCTTCGGGTACGCGCTCGGACTCGCCCATCTTGAAATCGTGAGTGCCCAGCCGGCCGGCGCTGACGTCGCCGGCGCGGAACATCGGCACCAGGGACAGCACGGCGAAAGTCAACAGCGCCATGGCCGCCATCGGCCATAGGATGAGGTATTTGTCGGTCATGCCCGCTTCCCCGTTTCGAGTGGGGAGAGCTTGCCACGGGGCGGCGGCGAATTCCAGCCCCGCCCCGGGACGGGCAATTCGTAAAGCCACATTGACTTTTGTTCCGCCGGGGCCGCAGGGAGACGCTGGTTCCCTATGCTTAATCCGTGATGGCTGCGATGAACGATGCGTCCGATTTCGTTTCCCCGATGACTACCCGTTCCCGTGGACAGCCTGTGCGCGCCCGGCTGCGCGACAAGAATCTGATCGGCGTGCTGTTGAAGAAGATGCGCGCCGGCGACCGTCATCTGGTCATGCGCGATCCGCGCTTTCACGCCGCGCCGTGCTCGATTCATCTGTCGAGCCCGGAGTTCGGCGATTGGGCGATGATGCCGAAACGCTTCACCAAGGACCGCGAGAACCTGTCGCCGCCGCTGCGCTGGGAGAACCTGCCCGACGGCGTGGCCGAACTGGCCCTGGTGGTGCAGGACCCGGACGCGCCACTGCCCGATCCGGTCACTCATCTGATCGCCTTCGGTATCGATCCGGCGAGCCCCATCGCCACCGGCGCCCTGAACAATGGCGGCGGTCTGACGCTGGGCAAGGGCAGTTTCGGCCGCGTGGGCTATGCCGGGCCGCGCCCGATCCGCAGCCACGGCCGTCATCGCTATGTCTTTCAGCTCTTCGCGCTGGACACCGCACTTGGGCTTTCCGGGACGCCCGACTTGAAAGCTCTGGCTGCCGCCATGGATGGCCATGTGATCGCCCGCGGTGAGCTGACCGGGTGGTATGAGCGCAACTGAAGCTGAGCGCCGATGCCTAAGGCATCGGCAATCGCGCCAGGAAACGGTCTTTGGGCGCCCGAGCATATGCGGCGCTGAGCGCACGGGCCATGCGGCGCTTGAGCTAATTTCCGATGCGTGAGCATCGGCAAGCGCGACTGCGCGCCCGAGCTTATGCGAGGAGCCATGCGGCGCTTGAGCTAGAAAATGCCTTTTTTATTGCACTTTAATGCCAAGGGTTTATGGACTTCCCGGTACAGTAAGGAGTGGGGCAAAATGGCCTTTTTCGGCTTGTTCGGTGGCGGCAAAAAGCGCGCGAAACCCGTAAGCTCGGCGCGGTTCGACGAACCCGCAATGCCGCAGGCCGGACCGTCCGACACGCCCCCCGAGCCCTCGCACACGGAGACCCCCAAGATGGCCGATACCCCCACCAAGAGCACCCGTACCGAAACCGACACCTTCGGTCCCATCGAGGTGCCGGCGGACAAGTATTGGGGCGCGCAGGCGCAACGGTCGCTCGGCAATTTCAAGATCGGCTGGGAAAAGCAGCCGCTGCCGATCGTGCGGGCGCTGGGCGTCGTCAAGCGGGCGGCCGCCGAGACCAATATGGCGCTGGGCAAGCTCGACCCAAGCATCGGCAAGGCCATCATCGAGGCGGCCAACGAGGTCATGGAAGGCAAGCTCGACGAGCATTTCCCGCTGGCCGTGTGGCAGACCGGGTCGGGCACCCAGTCGAACATGAACGCCAATGAGGTGATCTCCAACCGCGCCATCCAGATCCTGGGCGGCGAGATGGGCACGAAAAAGCCGGTTCACCCCAACGACCACGTCAACATGTCGCAGTCGTCGAACGACACCTATCCGACGGCCATGCACATCGCCTGCGCCGAGGAAATCGTCCATCGCCTGCTGCCGGCGCTGCAGACCCTGCGCAACGCCCTGAACGACAAGGCGGAAGCCTGGAAGGACATCATCAAGATCGGCCGCACCCACACCCAGGACGCGACGCCCCTGACGCTGGGCCAGGAATTCTCGGGCTATACGCAGCAGGTGACCAACGGCATCGAGCGCGTGCAGCAGACCCTGCCCAAGCTGATGCAATTGGCGCAAGGCGGCACGGCGGTCGGCACGGGCCTCAATGCCCCGATCGGTTTCGCCGACGGCGTCGCCGCCAAGATCGCCCAGATCACGGGGCTGGGCTTCACCTCGGCGCCCAATAAGTTCGAAGCCCTGGCGGCGCACGACGCCATGGTGTTCAGCCACGGCGCCATCAATACGGTGGCCGCGTCGCTGTTCAAGATCGCCAACGACATCCGCCTGCTGGGGTCGGGCCCGCGTTCGGGCCTGGGCGAACTGGCCCTGCCGGAAAACGAGCCGGGCTCGTCGATCATGCCGGGTAAGGTCAATCCGACGCAGTGCGAGGCCATGACCCAGGTGTGCGTGCAGATCTTCGGCAACCAGTCCGCGCTCAGCTTCGCCGGGTCGCAAGGCCACTTCGAGCTTAACGTCTACAATCCGGTGATGGCCTACAACTTCCTGCAGTCGGTACGCCTGATGGCCGATGCGGCGGTGTCGTTCACCGAGCACTGCGTGGTCGGTATCGAGCCACGGCTGGACAATATCAAGCGCGGGCTGGAAAACAGCCTGATGCTGGTCACGGCGCTCAATGGCCGCCTCGGTTACGATATCTGCGCCAAGATCGCCAAGACGGCGCACAAGAACGGCACTACCCTGCGCGAAGAGGCGGTCGGTGGCGGCTACCTGACAAATGAAGAGTTCGACCAGTATGTCCGCCCGGAAAACATGGTGCATCCGGGGTGATGATGACGGTAGCGGATTTTGCGGCTTCGGGCGCGGTCCGCTTTCCGGCGGTCTTCGGACACGATGACATGACGGCGTTGGGCGATGAGCTCGACGCCGTTTTGCTTGGGCGGCCCGGGCGGCGGTTGACCGGCGGTGCCTGGACGTCGCTCTTGCCGGCCCTGACTGAAATCGCGGCCGGGCTGATCGGGGACGGGGCCTTTCCGGTGCGCGTCGTTGCATTCGACAAGACGCGTGAGACCAACTGGGCCGTTGGTTGGCATCAAGACCGTACCGTGGCGGTGCAAGCGCGCGTCGAGACCGAAGGTTTCGGACCATGGTCGACCAAGGACGGCGTGGTCCATGTGGCGCCATCGATCGAAGTGTTGCAGGGCATGGTGACGTTGCGACTGCATGTCGATCCCTGCGACGACGACAACGCGCCGCTGAAGGTCGCGCGGGGGACGCACCGTCTGGGTGTGGTCGCCGCGGACAGGGCCGCCGAGATCGCTGCCGCGCATTCACTCCTCACCTGTCATGCCCGGGCCGGTGACGTCTGGGCCTATTCGACCTTGATCTTGCATGCCTCGGAACGTTCGCGATCCGAAAGGCGCCGGCGCGTGCTGCAGGTCGATTACGCCGCGGAGCCCCTGCCGGATGGCCTTGAATGGAAGGGATTGGACTGATGCGTGGTGTCGACGCCCGACATTATTGGTTGGAAGCCCGGTTTCGCAATGACGACCCAGATTGGAACGGTGACATCTATCCATTCAATCTGCCCGTGGTTCGCGGGCTCGATTGCATCGAATTCCATCCCAAGGTCACCTTCTTCGTCGGGGAGAACGGCTCCGGCAAGTCGACCCTGATCGAAGCACTCGCTGTGGCCTGGGGCTTCAATGCCGAAGGCGGCAGCAAGAACTTCAACTTCGCCAGCCGAGCCTCGCATTCCAGCCTCCATCGCTTCGTCCGGCCGGTGCGCAGCGCGCGGCGGGCAAAGGACGGCTTTTTCCTGCGCGCCGAGAGCTTCTTCAATGCGGCCAGCTATATCGATGAGGTGAATGTCGCAGACTCGTATGGAGGCAAATCGCTGCACGAACAATCGCATGGGGAGTCGTTCTTCGCCCTGTTTGAAAACAGGTTCCATGGTGAGGGTCTCTATATTCTCGACGAACCCGAAGCGGCGCTGTCGCCGTCGCGGCAGATGGCCTTTCTCAGCCGGATGCACGACCTGATCCGCGAGGATTCGCAATTTATCATCGCCACCCATTCGCCGATCATTCTCGGCTATCCCGACGCCGATATCTGGCAGGTATCCAAATATGGACTCGAACGTATCGCCTACGAAGACACCGAGCACGTCCAGGTGACGCGACAGTTTCTCAACAACCGCGACGTCCTGCTCGACATGCTGCTGGATGACGAGCACGCAAAGAAATAGGCGCGGGAGCCGAGCTCGCCGCGCCTTATTCTTGTCCGCGATAGGACGCCGGTTCAGATGTGGCCGAGGCTCAGCAGGGCGGCCAGCATGCCGAGCGTCAGGACGGCGACGGCAGACAGGGTAGCGATCGGGGTGGTCATGACAATATCTCCTTTGAATGAGGCGCGTTAGCCGTTGACTTGAGCGGTCTGGGCGGACGCGACGGCCGGGGCGGGGGTGTTTTGCGCCGGGGACACGGTGAACAGGGCAGCGGCCATGAACAGGGTGAAGGCGGCCAGGGCGGAAGCGGTAAGGACTTGAGTCGACACGATAAAATCTCCTTTTGCGTTATCGATGTCCGTCATATGCGCCTTTTCATGTTGCGGTGCAAATTAAGCTCTTGTCATGAACTCTATTTAATATTTTCAATTAAATCAGTATGTTAAAATTACATAATGTTAATGTTGGTATATTTTTGCATTGCGCCGCACAACGACGCGTGCCATCGCGCGCCGCGCGACAGATTCTGCGAAAATTAACCGCATTTTTGGGAAATATCGGCGGTCACACCCTGTAACAAAGGTGACGCGACCGCTCACATCCGAGGGCTTTACGGATTTGATTCCAAAAAGATTTCGATGAAAGGACGGCTCGTCAGGACGGCTTCAGATGCTCAAGCACCTCGACCTTGTCCTTGACCATGTCGACGAAGCCGGCCGCCGCGGCGGTCATTTCCATCGGCAGGGCCAGCACGATCGTCGAATTGTGCTCGGCGCCGATTTCGGACAGGGTCTGCAGCCGCCGCAGCTCCAGCGCCGCCGGCGCCGTCTGGATCATCTTGGCGGCCTCGACAAGGGTGGCGGACGCCGCGGCTTCGCCCTGGGCCTTGATCAGGCGGGCCTTGGCTTCGCGCGTCGCCTCGGCCTCGCGGGCCAGGGCGCGCTGCATCAGTTCGGGGATGTCGAGGTCGCGCATCTCGACGGCGTCGATGTGCACGCCCCACTTGGCGGCCGAGCGTTCGAGCAGTTCCATCAGCTTGGCATTGACCTGTTCGCGGTGCTTGAGCAACTCGTCGAGCCCGTTTTGGCCGATCGTGTCGCGCAGCGCGGTCTCCGATGCCTGGAGCACGGCGAGATAGGGATCGACCACGGCGTTGAGCGCCTTGCCCGGATCGATGACCTTGTACCACACCACGGCATTGACGCGCACGGCGACGCCATCGCGGCTCAAGGTCTCCTGGGTGTCCAGCTTTACGGTCAGGATGCGGACATCGACCTTCTTGGCGTATTCGATCAGGGGAACGATCCAGTAGAGGCCCGGGCCGCGCGTCGAGGCATAGCGCCCCAGGAAGTAGACGACACTGCGTTCCCATTCCTGATTGATCTTGAAGCCGCTGATGACGAAGCCGACGATCGCGACGACGACCGGTACGGCGAAGGCGCCGAGCGCGACCCAAACGGCCCCGCTACCGTGGGCGATCGATTGCAGTAAGGTTGTGACCTTGTCCATAATACCCCCCAACATTTTACACGCGCCCGTACCCCTCGGAACGCGAAAACGGGCGGATTTTACACCGCCCGTTGAAAAGGTAAATAGAGATTGGTTAACGCCGTTCCGTCGGCGGATCAGTGCCCGATATGGGTCTCGCCGGAGCCGTTGGTATGCTGGGTGACCGAGCCGGTGGCGCGGGTAATCTTGACGTCGCCCGAGCCCGACGTATCGATGGTCACCGTACCCGCCGTACCGTTGAAGTCGACGCCACCCGATCCGGTGCCATGAACGACAAAGCTCTCGGCCTGGCCGCCGCGGATATGGACGTCGCCCGAACCGGTCAGTTGCAGCGAGGCGGAGCCGTTGAGGCGGTTGATGGTGACGTCGCTGGCGCCCGTATTGACCAGGGTCAGGTCGCCGCCGACACCGTCGAGCGACAGGTCGCCCGAGCCGGTCAACTGCGCCTTCAGCAGACCGACGCGGCCCAGTTCTATGTCGGACGAGCCCATGTTCTGAAGTTGGGTGTCGTCGCTCTGTTCGGCCTTGAAGTCGCCCGAGCCCGACAGCGACAGCTTGAGGCGATGGACGCGGCCGACTTGAATGTCGGACGAGCCCATATTGTCGATGACGCTGTCGCCGGCGCTGGTGACGCGGATACTGCCCGACCCGCTGTCGATGATGTTGAGCGGGCCGTTGACGGCGGCGATATTCCAGTCGCCGCAGCCATTGAGGATGAAGTTCAGGCTGTTCGACGGGCCGACCGTGCCGAAAGTATAGGCGCTGTCCTTGACTTCGGCGTTCATCGGCACGCGGATGAAGACCATCGGCAAATCGTTGATATCGACGTCGCCGACACCGGTGATGAAGACGCGGCCATGGTCGCTATTGTCGCCGTCGCTGAAATTGATGTTGAAATGCAGGCCGTGTTGCAGGGACGAGAGATGACCGTCGAGCACGGTCACATTGCCGCGATGCGACACCATCAGGACCGGCACCTTGGCCTTGCCGTAGCGCACGCGGACGTCGATATCGCTGCGATTTTCCGGGGTTACCACCACGCGCGCCGCCAGGTCGCGCAGTTCGATTTCCGGCCCGTCGCCATTGAAGCTCAGCTCGGCATGGGCGCCGCCCGCCGCCAGGGCGAAGGCACTCACCAGACCGGCAAGAGTTGGCATTAGATAACGCATTACTTGAAGTCTCCAGACTTGGTTGACTGCAAAATGAGCCACGGACCCTTTGAATGCAAATTAAAAGGGGTTCATGAACGATATGTAATTGCCGCGGGTGCGTTGGGTGTAGCGCAAATAGGGTGCGTTTATACTAGCTATACAGGCCGCGCGCCTTGGCGAAGGCCAGGAACAGATCGCCCCAGGCGTGGGTCGGCTGGCCGACCACATTGCGCAGCCCGAAGCCGTGGCCGCCTTCGGGGAACAGATGGGTTTCCACCGTCACGCCGGCCGCCTTCAGCGCGGCGCGGAAGCTGAGCGTATTCTCGACCGGCACCGTATGGTCGCTTTCCGAATGGGTCAGGAAGCACGGCGGCGTGTCGTGGGTGACGTTCTTGTCGGGCGAGTAGAGCGCGATCTGCGCCGGCGTCGGCGCCTTGCCCAGAAGATTGTCGCGCGAGCCCATATGGGCCATGGCCGTGTCCATCGACTGGACGGCATAGATCGGCGCCACAAGGTAAGGCCGGGCCGATAGGGTGTCGGCGCCGTCGACCGGCTGATAAACCGAGGCGGCGTAACGCGTGGCGATGGAGCCGCAGACGTGGCCGCCGGCCGAAAAGCCCATGAAGCCGACGCGCGCCGGGTCGATGCCGTAGCTTCCGGCGTGGGCGCGGACCAGGCGCATGGCGCGCTGGGCGTCGATCAGCGGCGTGTCGGGACCCGACGCCCAGCCCTCGCCCGGCAGCCGGTAGAGCAGGACGAAGGCGGTAATGCCGTGGCTGTTGAGCCACTGTGCGATCTCATAGCCTTCGATATCGAACGATTCGCGGATATAGGCGCCGCCGGGGGCGATGATCATCGCCGCGCCGTTGGGATTGGCGGCGGGAAAGACGCACAGGCGCGGGCGGCTGATGCCGTGGACGGAGCGGTGATAGACGCTGGGAACCTTGCTGTCATCGACCACGATTTCAGTCAAATTGGCGTTGAGCAGGCCCGGCGCGACGGCGCCCGGCCAAAGGTCCATGGTCTCCTTCGGCGCCGGCCAGCCGGCGATGTCGTGACGCTTGTCCGCCGGGATATCGGCCTCGGGCGGCGGCGTCTGGGGCATGATCCGGGCTTGCGCGCGCTGGGTGAAGGCGGCGATCGAAGCGAAGGCCGCGCCGAACAGGCCGCCACGGAAAACGGTGCGCCGGTCTATGCTCATCAATTTATCCCTCTGCGCCCCGGAGCGGCCACTGTGCCCCAGCGCGCCGGACTTCGCAAGGCGAGGGGGCCTATCAAGGAATGTCGATAATGTCCTTGCCGACCGGCGCCAGGGCCAGTTGCGCCAGTTGCAGATCCTTGAAGGCGAAGGGAATGCCGATGATCGAGATGGCTTCGAAGATCGCCATGAAGACGTGCGACAGGGCGATGTACCAGCCGGCGAACACGAACCAGATGATATTGAGGAAAAAGCCCGAGCAGCCGGTGCCCAGGTCGCCTTCGCCGGTATAGCCGGCACGATCGACGATCTGGCGGCCGAACGGCCAAAAGACGAAGCCGGCAATGCGCCAGGCGGCCATGGCCCAGGGCAGGCCGACGATCGTGCAGGCCAGGACCAGCCCACCGAACAGCCATAGACAGCCCGAAACGAAGCCGCCGAAAAACAGCCAAAGAAGATTGAGCAGAAGTCTCACCGTCACACCTCAAATAAATTGCGCGCCATGATTATAGCCGGGTACGCCGGCCACTCACCTTAATTTTCATTTATTTCACCAATTCCCTTACGCGGCCGCCGGGTACCGGCCGGGGATTGGCGGGCCATCCCCCGGAAACGGATGTATACTTGAGTGTATCCTCGGCTAATCTCAAAATCATGATAGTTTCTGTTGATCCGGTCATGGGTAGGTGTCTTGGAGGCGAATCCTGATGCGTTCTTTATTTATGAGCCGCAAGCGTTTACTAAGCTTCCCCTTGAATCTTTACCCATCGAAGTTTTACGTAAAGGCCGGTAGCATCTTAATCGGCTTCGTTTCTTTTGGCCACTGGAGACCCGCATGACGGACGTCGTCAATCTCAACAAGTTCCGAAAAACCAAGCAAAAACAGGCGAAAGCCTTAAAGGCGAAGGAGAACCGGATTCTGCATGGATTGACGGGCGCCCAAAAGGCGGTCGCTCGTGCGGAGACGCTGCGTGCACAAGTGCATCTAGAAGATCTTCGGCTGAGCCATGGTTTTGAAATAAAAAAGATTGACGACTCTCAGTAAAGCGTTCCAGATTGCCATTAGGCAAAGTAAACGGTTAAATAATACCAGAGGTTATAATGAAGACTCTAGCCTTAGTTGCACACAAGGGGGTATGCCAACAGTACCGCAAACCGGGGGCGCCTCGCCATAATACCGGAGGAACCTTATGCCAGGCTTGAAAAAACGTAGTGTCAATCTGGCCGGACACGCGACATCGGTCGCCCTGGAGCCCGAGTTCTGGGCCGTGCTCGAGACCATGGCCAGGGAACGCCGAATCAGCCTTGCCGCGCTGATCGCCGAACTGGACAATAATCGTGGCGAGAGCCTGCTGGCCTCGTTCTGCCGCTTGTCGGCCCTGGCTTTCTCACAGAGAGGCAGCGGCGTACGGCGCAAAAAGGCCGGATAGGCGAAGCGGGAGGAGGCCACATCGGAAAAAGCACCGGACGGGGGTTGGAGCGAGCCCTCCGGGTTGCTAAATTGTTCCCATGGAATCCATAACCTCCCGAATCAGCGAGATAGCCGCGCTCAAGCCGGCCTTCTTCGACGGCCTCAATCCCGAACAGGCGGACGCCGTCCGCTCGACCGAGGGGCCGGTTCTGGTCCTGGCCGGCGCCGGCACGGGCAAGACGCGGGTGCTCACCACGCGCATCGCCTATATCCTGCAAAGTGGATTGGCGCGCCCGTGGGAAATCCTGTGCGTGACGTTCACCAACAAGGCGGCGCGCGAAATGCGCGAACGTACCGAACGCCTGATCGGACCGGCGGCCGAGGGGCTATCGAACCTCGGCACCTTCCACTCGATCGCCGCCCAGATGCTGCGCCGTCACGCCGAGCTGGCCGGATTGAAATCCAGTTTCAACATCCTTGACGATGACGATCAGCTACGGCTGATCAAGGCGATCTTCGAGGCCGAAAGCCTCGATCCCAAGCGCTGGCCGCCCAAGACCTTCGCCTGGCACATCGACCAGTGGAAGAACAAGGGGCTGTCGCCGGAGAAGGTCAAGGGCGACGGCACCGAGTTCGGCGGCGGCCGCGGGCAAAAGCTGTACCAGATGTACCAGGACCGGCTGCGCATCCTGAATGCCTGCGACTTCGGCGACCTGCTGCTGCACACACTGAAGATCCTCACCGAGAATCCAGACGTCCTCGAACGCTATCATCAGCGCTTCAAATATGTGCTGGTCGACGAATATCAGGACACCAATGTGGCGCAGTATCTATGGCTGCGCCTCCTGACCAATGCGTCGCGCAATCTGTGCTGCGTCGGCGACGACGACCAGTCGATCTATGGCTGGCGCGGCGCCGAGGTCGACAATATCCTGAAGTTCGAGCGCGATTTCCCGGGCGCCAAGATCGTCCGCCTGGAGCGCAATTACCGCTCTACCAAGCACATACTGGCCGCGGCTTCCGGCCTGATCAAGGCCAATAGCGCGCGCCTGGGCAAGACGCTATGGACCGAGAGCGAGGGCGGCGACAAGGTGCAGGTCCAGGGCATCTGGGACGGCGCCGCCGAGGCGCAGTTCGTCGCCGAGGATATCGAAAAACAGCGCAAGTCGGGCCGCGACTACGCCGCCATGGCGATCCTGGTGCGGGCCTCGTTTCAGATGCGGGCGTTCGAAGAGCGCTTCGTCATGCTGCAGATCCCCTATATCGTCGTCGGCGGGCCGCGCTTCTTCGAACGCGCCGAAATCCGCGACGCCATCGCCTATCTGCGCCTGGTGCAGTCGGAGGACGACGACCTGGCCTTCGAGCGCATCATCAATGTACCCAAGCGCGGCATCGGCGACGCGACGGTGCAAAAGCTTTTGCAGCAGGCGCGCCTGGCCGGCGTGTCGGTCATGACCGCCGTGCGTGACCTGGTCGAAACCGACGAATTGCCGGCGCGTACGCGGACACCGCTGATCGCCTTCCTGCGTGACTTCGACCGCTGGAAAGCCCAGGCTTCGCAGGTCAAGGCCGATGTCCTGCTCGAGCAGATCCTGACCGACAGCAGCTATTACGACATGCAGCGCGCCGACAAGGTGTCGGGCCAGTCAAGGCTCGATAACCTGAAGGAACTCGGCGATTCGATGCAGGCCTTCGACGACCTGGGCGCGTTCCTCGAACACGTCGCCCTGGTCATGGACCTGGAACGCGACAATGGCGGCAATTCCGTGCGCCTGATGACGCTGCACGCCGCCAAGGGGCTGGAGTTCCCGGTCGTCTACCTGCCGGGCTGGGAGGAGGGGATCTTCCCGTCGCAACGCTCGATCGACGAGAATGGGCTGAAGGCGCTCGAGGAAGAGCGGCGCCTGGCCTATGTCGGCATTACCCGGGCGCGCGAGGAGGCCAAGATCAGCTTCGTCGCCAACCGCCAGGTCTATGGCCGCTGGACCAACCAGATTCCGTCGCGCTTCGTCGATGAGTTGCCGATCGACAATGTCGAAGCGACCTCGCAGACCGGCTATGCGTCGCAGGGCTGGCAGTCGCAGCAGTCGCGCTGGGACCGGGCGGGCTACGAGCCCAACTATACCAAGCGCGAGCCGGCGGTGGTACGCGATGTCGTCGGTCAGGGAGATCCTTCGCGTTCGAATCTCATGGGCGGCCCGAAGCCGTTGTACGCCAAGCCGACCCCGCACCGCACGCCCATCGCAACCAAGGTCGAAAGCAAGAATATCAAGGTCGGCGAGCGCGTCTTCCACATCAAGTTCGGCTATGGCCTGGTGACGGTGGCGGACGGTAACAAGTTGACGGTCGACTTTGAAACATCCGGCGAGAAAAAGGTGATCGACAGCTTCGTTGACCGCGCTTGATCGGCCGAAAAACACATGGCTTTCTTAGATTGCTCCCGCCTTTTATGGTGAACAGGCGCAACCGCGCTCCGGGGCAATCTAAGGAATGGGGACCATGGCGGATCAATCCACCGACGTAATCGCTGCGCCGCGTTTGCTGCTCTTCGAATATTCCGAACTCAATCCGGCCTACCGCGACAATCCGCACGCCTATTTGGATCCGCAGCGCGCCGAACGGCCGGCCGAGCATGACGGCATGATGCCGATCGTCCTGGTCAGCGCCTATGAGGCCGGTCGCGAAACCTTGCTCGACAAGAATTTGACGCGTGATTTCAGCGACGCCGCCAAGGACAATCCGGTGATCGCCAGCGTCTTCAAGATCGGCGACCAGGTCGAGGCCGAGTTCGGTCCGCATGTCTCGATGCTGACCCTGGAAGATCCCGACCATGGCCGTGTGCGCGGTGTCATCGCACCAGTCCTGCTGAAACGGGCTTCAGCGATGCAGGGGCGGATCGTCGAGATCGTCGACGGCCTGCTCGATGAACTGGCGGCGAAAGAGACGTTCGATATCGTCGCCGACTATGCAACGCCCGTGCCGATCCGCGTGCTGGGCGCGCTTTTGGGCTGCCCGGACGAGGCCTTGCCCGATCTCAAGCGCTGGACCGAGGCCGGGCAATCGGCCTTCGACCCGACCAAGACGCCCGAACAGGAGCAGGCGGCGCTGGAAGGCCGGCGCGGTATATTGGGTTTCTTCCGCGATCTCATCGCTGAGCGCCGCAAGGCCCCGGCCGACGACCTGGTCAGCGACCTGCTGGCGGCGCAATCCGCCGGCGCACCGCTGTCGGATACGGAACTGCTGCACAACCTGTTCGGTCTCTTGACCGCCGGCCATTTGACCACGGCCGACATGATCGGCAACGGCACCTGGCTGTTGCTGACGCACGAGGGGGCGCGGCGCGCGCTTAAGGCCGATCCCGCCCTGTGGCCGACGGCGGTCGAGGAAATCCTGCGCTACGAACCGCCGATTGCCACGACGGCGCGCTTCTCCAAGGCCGAAGGCGCGGTCGCCGGGTGTCCGTACCATGCCGGCGACGGTCTGGCGGTCAGCCTGATCGCCGTCAACCGCGATCCGGCGAAGTTCGCCGATCCGCATTGCTTTGACGTCACGCGCAAGCCCAATCCGCACATGGCGTTCGGCGCCGGCTCGCATATCTGCATCGGTGCGCCCCTGGCGCGTGTCGAGGGCCAGATCGCCCTGTCGCGGCTGTTTGCGCGCTTCCCCGACCTGCGCCTGGCCGATCCGTCGGTGCCGCCGGCCTGGCGGGCCATTCTCGGGGCACGCGGGTTGGAGCGGCTGGATGCGGTTTCCTGATTCGGGTCGATTTTTCTCCGTGACCTTGTCGCCTTCACCTTCATAAAGGCTGTACTGCGGCTTGCCATTTTCGTGTTTCAGTCGCATATTTGCGCAATGGCAACGACTTCCTCACACAAAATGACGGTTCCGACCAAGCGTTCGACCAAGAAGCCGGGAGGCTATTTGGGAGTGACGAGCGATGGCGTGAGAATATCCAGGCCTAAATTCAAGCCGAAAAATTTTACGGAAGAACAGTTAAAGGTGGCCGTCGCCAGGGTGCTGAGTAAGAGCGTCTAAAGTTGATGAACGCCGACGATGTTTTTATAAATTGCCCATTCTCATCGGACTATGACAGCCACTTCAAAGCCATCGTCTTTACGGTCATTCGCAGCGGTTTCAATCCGCGTTGTACGCGAGAGGACGCAGATGACGGGCATGTACGCTATGACAAGATTTGCAAAATCATAGCGGAATGCAAATTCGGCGTGCACGATATTTCATATACCGGTCTCTACGGCGATCCGCAGCAAGACCCTGATTTTCCGCTACCTAGATTCAATATGCCATTGGAACTTGGGCTTTTTCTCGGGGCGAAGAGGTTCGATAAGACACAATCTGAAAAGCGGCTTCTTATTTTCGACAGGGACGAATTTCGCTTCCAAAAATTCATTTCGGATTTATCCGGGCAAGATATCCATTTTCACCAAAATGATATCAAGCAACTCATAGTAAAGCTTGCGGCATGGCTGCGCGCCGCAACGCGACGGACCACTGTCCCCGGTGGGGAAGCCATAGCTAACGAGCATGGAGATTTCGTGGCTGAGCTACCATCTATCTTGGAAAATTTGGCTTTGGACATCGGGGAGGTTTCCTATCATGACTTTGTCTGGCTCGCTAAGGAATGGATAAGCCAACGGCAGGCGTGACTTGGACCGGCATCGGCAAGGTCAAGGCGCGCGAGACAGACGAGGGGCTTGAGGTCGTCATCGACGGCTTGACGACCCAGGGCCGCTATTACAAGCCGCTGGTCTACGAGTTCTTCCGCAAGGAATGGCGCGGGGCGCGGCCGGCCTGGGGCGACCACGCCGTCGAAATCCGCATGGAGCACATCGGCGATCCGCCGTGGATGGATCTCGACAACCTGGCCAAGGCCTTGCTCGACGCCATCAAGGGCTTTGTCTTTCACGACGACAGCCAGGTGGCACGGCTGCTGGTCGAACGCTTTCCCGGCGAGCGTGAGCAGATCACCATCAAGATCTACGCGCTTAATCGATAGCTACCGTGTAAGCGCTGATCTCCGACGCCATAGGCGTCGGCAAGGGCAAGTGCCCGCCGCCGCTCGTGCGGCGAGCCTCGCGGCGCTTGAGCGGAAAAAAGCTCTACCAAGACCAGGGCTTCAGGGCGCCCCACAGCATCAGCACGAAGACGTAGATCACCCAGTAGAGGATCAGCAGCCCGTGGGCGATCTTCTGCCACTCCGGCCAGCCATCGCCATAGCGGCCATTGCCGTTATAGACGAGATAGAAGGTGCCGGCCTGATAGAGCGTGCCGATCGTCGCCAGCAGGGCCAGCCAGGACGCGACCTGGACCTGGCCGGACGGCCAGCGTGTGAACAGGGCGTTGGGGTCGGTGGCGATATGCGATTGCCAGTTCTGGAAGACCAGGATGGCGCAGATCCAGACCACGGCCAGGCCAAGCGAGATAACGGTGGCTCGGCCCTGGGTCTCGGTCGGCCGTTCATGGCGGGTCGTGCCCTTGGCCAGGGACAGGAAGACCAGGACGCAGGTAAAGACCTGGACGATGCTCATGAACTTCAGCGTGCCGGGGCGGAAAATCCACGAGACGCGTTCATAGCGCGCCATGTTGGTGGCCGTTTCGAACGCTGTCGCCTTGGTGCCGTCGGCCTTGACCAGGAAGTGCAGGCCGCCCAGCGTCGCCGCGGGGCCGGGATCTTCGCCGTCCTGCTGGTTGAAGAAGCCGGGCGCGCTGGCCGGGACATAGGCCGATTGGCCGCCGTCGGTGGTCAGGATCAGGCGTCCGTCGGCGTCGAAACTGACCTCGACCGTGTTGATCAGACGGGTGATGGCGCCTTCCAGACCACCATAGGCGCGCCGGGTCGAGACGTATTCGCCCTTCATGCCGTTATATTCGTCGCGGTGGTCGGCATAGGCCATTTCGGGCGCCGGTGTCAGCGGCGGGCGCACCACGTCACCGCTCAAATGGTCGAGCAACATGGTGGCGAAATCGTTGGCCAGGGGCGCGCCGGTCTGGGTGTTGGTGCTGATGAAGATGCCCAGGTTGAGATCGGGGATCAGCACCATGTTCGAGTTGAACCACAAGGTGGCGCCGCCGTGGCCGTAGGTCACCTGGCCGGTCGGCATGGTGCGCACCATCATCCCCGACGCCCAGCCGTTATAGCCCGGGGGCATCGGCAGCATCGGTTCACGGAAGGCGCGTGCCGAGTCGATATTGAACAACTGCACACCCTGGAGCTGGCCGTTGTCGAGCATCAGCGACATGAAGCGCGCCATGTCCTTGGCGGTCGTCGACGCGCCCAGCGCGCCGGACATGGCGATGGTGTGGTCGAAGGGCTCGGGCTTGTAGGTGGCGCCGTCCCAGATGAAGCCGTCGGACAGGTCCTGCGTCTGGGTGGCGTCCATCGGCGCCGGCAGGCCCTCGGTGTCGACGAGGCTGGTGTCGTAGGGCTCGCGCAGGGTCGAATGGTCCATGCCCAGCGGCGTGAAGATGCGGGCTTCGACCAGCGACGGCACGTCCTTGGCCTTGCCGGTCTGGACCAGGGCGCGGGCCGCCAGTGCCGCGCCGAAGTTCGAATAGGATGAGAACTGGCCCGGATCGCGGACGCGGTGCGGGGTGTGCTGGCGGAAATAGCTGTCGGTCGAGGTCAGGCGCGTCTGGTCGAGCGTGAACAGGTGACCGAGGCTGGTGTCCTCATAGCCGCTGGTGTGGGCCATCAGGTCGCGCAGGGTCAGGGGCTTGCGCGACTTGTCTTCCTTGTAGACGTCGTCGGGCAGGTAGTCGCCGATCGGCGCGTCGAGCTTGATGCGGCCCTGTTCGATTTCCTGGCGCGCCACGATCCAGGTGAAGACCTTGGAGATCGAGCCGACACGGAACAGGCTGTTGTTCGGATCGACGCGGCGGATCGGATTGAGGCGATCGAAACCGTAGCCCTTGACCAGCAGCGGGGTATCGCCCTGGACGATGGCCACGGTGGCGCCGACGACGTGGTCGCGCTGCATCAGCGAGCGCACCACCGAGTCGGTGAAGGTTTCGATGTCGTCGGCGCTGATCGGCGTCGACAGGGTGCGCTGCGGCCCCTGGACGATGGCGGGGCCCGGTTGCAGCGGCTTTTGGTTGAGCGAGGTCGGCGGCGCCGAGGGAGGCGCCGGCGGAGCGACCGGAACAGGCGCCGGTTGCACCGGTGCGGCGGCGGGCTTGGCGACCGGCTTTGCAGCGGGTTGCGTCCCGGCAGGGGCTTGCACGACAGGCGTGGCCGGATGCGGCGGGGCAGGGGCGGGTGTGACGACGGGCGAGGCTTGAGGCGCGGTCGGCGCAGTGCCCGGAGCGGTGGTCGCCACCGGCTTCGGCTTGGGCTTCTTCGGCCTGGGCGCGGCGCTCGACGAGGCGGCGCTGGCGGCCGGTGGCGTCACCGTGGGCGCCGGCGCCGGCGCCGTGTCGTCGGCCTTCTTTTCCGGCTCGGCCTTTTTCTCGGTGTCCGGCTTGTGCTCCGGCGCCGGCGTCTGGTCGGGAATATAGGGGTGCAGTTGCTGATTGGGATCGTCGCTGGTCTGCTGCTGCGCCATCGACGGCGCCGCGATCAGGGTGAGTGCCACCCCGATGGCCAGCAAGGCCTTCGCCTTGAAACCCTGCCGCACCGCACCGCGTCTGAGCCACATCGCCGACCATCCATCCTGTTACGCAGCCACCCTGAGAGGCGGCGATTACTCGAAAAATTTTGAAATGACCGCTACGGCCGCGGGCGTACCGAACAGCGGTCTTGAATCACAATCTAGGCGATTCTGCTTCGGTCCGTCGCATGGTTTTTCGCCTGGCGACCGTCATTCGGCGGTTTATTTCTTGCGGAACTGATCCAGCGAAACGACCTTGGGACCTTCGCCTTCAGCGGGCGCTTCCACGGCTTCGGACGGCTGCGCCGCGGCCGGCGCGGTCGTCAGTTCGTGCACCGTGTCCGTTGCCTGCGCGCTGCCGGCCTCGAGGTCCTGGGTCAGGTCGGCCGGATCCTCGACCTCGAACTCCAGCATGAACTGGGCTTCGGGGTCATGGAAGCGAATAATGGCCGCGTAAGGCACAGTCAGGGTCTTGGGCACGCCGCCGAAGGTCAAGGTGACGCGCATGAAGTCGTCGGCGACGCGCAGGTCGCGAAACTGATGCTGCAGCACGATGGTGATGTCGTAGGGGTAGCGCGCCAACAGGTCTTCGGGCACCGACACGCCGTCGGCGCGGGTCAGGAAGGTGATGTAGAAATGGTGCTGACCGGGCAGGCCCTGGGGCGAAGCCGCGCGCAGCAAGGCCTGACGGATGACGCCGCGCAGGGCGTTCTGGGTCAGGGCGGCATAATCCATGAGATCGACGCTGGTCTGGTCTTCGGACATCGGCGGGGGCAGGTTCCGGTTGGCTTGGGCGTTAACGCATGACTTAGCACGCAGCCGCCGAAACGGAAGGCCAAAATCG
>OUWB011203392.1_pt1 | contig 81314 bp, 74 predicted proteins | sample 1779821 | NCBI WGS metagenome assembly OUWB01 (sample SAMEA3914806, study PRJEB12502) | metagenome | biome: forest; material: soil | place: Canada | collected 2011-08-03 | depth 0.1 m
CCCCCCCCCCCCCTCGATCCCCGGCAATTCAATGGGCGCCCAAAGCCCCCCGCGGGCGCCCATTCTCCATTCAACCCAATATCAAGCCTGGTTCGGGCGTCCCCTATTCTGCGGCCTTGGCGGCAGGCTTGCGGCCACGTTTCGCAGTTGCAGCCGCAGCCGCGGCAACGCGACCGCCTTGGCCGAGACCCATCTGCTTGGCCAGGTCCGACCGGGCTTGGGCATAGGCCGGCGCGACCATCGGATAATCCTTGGGCAGGTTCCACTTGGCGCGGTATTCTTCCGGCGACAAGTTGTACTTGGTGCGCAGGTGGCGCTTCAGCGACTTGAACTTGCGACCGTCTTCAAGACAAATGATGTAATCCGGGCCGATCGATTTCTTCACGGAAACCGCAGGCGTCTGGGGCTCCGCCAATTTCGCATCTTCCGCGCCGTTCAGGCTTGTGAGTGCCTTGTGAACGCCGGTAATCAGAGACGGCAGTTCCGCGGAGGGAACGGAGTTATTGCTGACGAACGCACCAACGATGTCGACCACCATATTGGTCAGTTTGTTTTGGTCTTCCATTTTAATTCCGCGTCGTGGGTTTATGAGTGCTGCCCGCTTTACGCCAGGCCTCAAGATTAGCAAGTTACATCTTGCCGACCTTGACTCTTAGTCGCATGTTCCTTATTTGTTCTAATCGGATTTGGAATCTCCCGCGGGGCAAACTGGGTCAAGGTCATGGAACCGGGTCAAATGGTGTCGGTTTTCGCGCGTGATCGCGCCGGCCAACACGTGCTTAAGGAAATGAAGTGGGGTCTGGTGCCGACCTCATATTCCGCGTTCCCGGACGACTGGACCGGGCATACCTCCCACGCTCGTATTGAGACGGTCCATGAACTGGCGACCTTCCGGGATCCGTGGCGGCTGAAACGGCGTGTGATCTTTCCGATGGACCATTTCCGTCAGCGGGCCCACGACGTATCAAAGCTCCTCAACATCCGGCGCAAGCAAGTTCCAGTCGACATCACCAGGGCCGACGGCCAACCCATGGGAATCGCCGGCATCTACAATGCCTTCCAGACGAACGAGGACCTCTACCTGTCCTGCGCCATGCTTACGCGACCTGCCAGTTCAGGCCTTGAGGGCATAAATGATCGCTTCCCAGCGATGATCGAACCGCAAGCCTTTTCGGCCTGGTTGGATGGCGCCGACAATCTCGATCTGGAAACGCCGCCGCCGGCCGAGGCCTTCGCCGTGGCCCTGGCGGCTTAAGGTCAGAATAGGCTCGTTTGCTGGGGCGCTGGGGCAGGGGGCTCGGTGTCGACGCCATCCTGTTTCGGACCGATTGAGACGATCTCCAAAGATCCATCCGGCAGCGGGAGCTGCATGCCCTTGGCGATTTCCGGAAAAGGTATCGTAAACCAGCGCTCGACCTCTTCGGGCGTGCGCAGGATCACCGGCATTGCCTTGGTATGGTATTGCTTGACCTCGGCGTTGGGATTGGTCGTTAGGAAGGCAAACAGATCGTCCGTGGTTTCGCCATCCTTCACCTTGCGAACGGACGTCCATTGCGGGAGCCAAGCGCCGGCGAAGAAACAAAGCGGTCGACTGCCGTTTAGAGCGAACCAATGGTTCTTCTTCGTGCCCTGGACCTGATCGGGCTCACAGAAGGACGTGACCGGCACGACACAGCGTCGATTGAGCGGGATAAGATAGTCTTTCCATACCCACAGGTTTCTAAGATTGGTCACGCCGCTATCGTAGTTGCCCGTCAACTTGTCAGGCGGCGTCGGCAACCCCCAGCGGACCTTGGCCAGTTCGCGACTGCCGTCGTCGGTCGCGCGCACGATCGGCGCCCAACCGTTCGCGAAGATGCCGGGAAAGGTCGGAAGATTGTCCATCTCCGGTGTGGTTCGCAGAAATTTGGCGAAATCGCGGATCGCCTCTTTATTCGAGACCATTGAATAGAGATTACACATTCGGGGCTACCTCCAGCACAGGGATATTGCCCCCAAAATCGAGCCGGACACAAAGTATTTTTGACCAGTAGCTTACTTGATCAGCTCGGGAGGTCTGATCCGTCCGGGTCATAGAATTCCGCAGCGCATTCATAGCCGGCTGCGAATGCCTCGGCGATGGATTGGGTCCCCTCGATTGCCAGGTAGAGCAGAAAGCCGAAGCCGGCCGTGGACACCACAGTGACGCCGCGTTCGTCGTCGGCGATAAAGCCCAGCCGACGGCACTCAGCGTCGCCCAGGCGTTGGCACAGCGCCTCCACCTGGTGCATGTGATCGAAATCGAGTGCCTTGCCGCTCATGCTGGCATTCTAACACATGGGCGCGCGGTCGTAATGCCCCGCATGCTGGCCTCCATAACGCAGTCGGTGCCGGGCTTCACGTGGCCGCAGTGCGAGATCAGACCGAGCGCTCGGCAAATCCGCTGGACGAGGTCGCGGGGCACCTCTAGCTTACTCTTCGAAATCACGGAGGCGAGCGTGTCAAATCAACGGCCGGCAGATGTCGCCTATGACCTACGTTTTCGCGCCGCCGTTCAGGATCAGGTTGCACGGACGGCCGAGTCCGAAAACGTGCGCCAATTCGCTTCGAACTTTGCCAGCCAGCTTCGGGTTCAGGCAGACCTCATCGACCAAGGCGTCCCGATCGAACGCGTGCTTCGGTCGCAATCGGACAAGATTTAGCAGGGCCGCACGCCTCATGCGTCTTCCCGCCGCGAACGCGTTTCAAGCGTTGATACGGTCCTTCAGCGCCTTGGCCGGCTGAAACGAGACCTTTTTGGACGCCGCGATCTGGACGGTTGCGCCGGTCGACGGGTTGCGGCCCTCGCGCGCGGGGCTTTCTTTCACCTTGAATTTGCCAAAGCCCGGGAAGTTCACTTCTTCGCCGGCGACAGCCGCGTCCGTAATCGCCTTCAGCACGCCGTCGACGATGGTCTTGGCGGCTGCCTTGGTCAGGCTGTTGTCGGCGGCGATCTTTTCGATCAGTTCGGAGGTATTCATCGCAAAACCCTTATGTGGCTGGGAATCAATGCCGCATTACGCGGCAGCGGGGCATATTGCGGGAATCGTCACAAAAGCAAATGCTATTTTGCAGGCGCTAACAAAGCTGTGAGCCATCTTTTGCTTGGTGGGCCATATGGTATGCAGAGAACGTTCGAAGTCTCGCTCGCTACACGCGGCTTTTAGCCCTGAGGTCTTGCTGCTTTCGGATCGTCGCCAATGGGCGGCGTTGTCAGCACGCAAGTGCATTTTCTTAGGAGTCGCGAAATGGCGAACGGAACAGTCAAATGGTTTAACTCGGACAAGGGTTACGGCTTCATCCAGCCCGATCAAGGTGGCGCCGATGTTTTTGTGCATATCAGCGCGGTGGAGCGTGCCGGCCTTAAAAGCCTGAACGATGGCCAAAAGATCTCTTACGAGATCGTGCAGAACCGCGGCAAGAGCTCGGCGGAAGAGCTTCAGGTCCTTTAATCCATCCTGCCGGCTTCGTAGAGGTCGTTGCGCTGTCGGATTTTGAATTTCTTGCCCGACAAAGCCGCAACGAATTTATTCCGAAGCCGGTACCCGTCCTTCATCACAGCCAATCATCCCCGCCTCTTGGGCCGGGTTTTCAGAAGGCGGGCGCTTGCCATCCCTCTGGCGAGCGTCCGCTTTCATTTTTTTGCCAGGGCATCCACAAATTTTTCTGGGTAAAGCTCTGCCGCCATCCGCGGTAAACGACCGTTGAGTCGTAAGGGGTATTTCGGCCTGAAGGCTTCGTTCCGGATCGAACGATGATCGCGCGCCGAGGCGTGGTCGCGACTCTTTCTCTTGACAGTTCACGTCAGTAAGGAACAAAAAGAGAACATATTCCGTTTTTCACGGGTCACATTCCAAGAGGTTATGGTTCAGAAGGATTCAACGCCGTGGGCGCCGACCCGAAACGTATCGCAGAATTGCGGGATCGCCTGGACGGCATCGTTGACGTCGGCCGGACAAAAAATGGCGTCCTGCCCTTCGGCGTTGCCGAGATTGATCGCCGGTTACCCAGGGGAGGGCTTGCGCTCGGCGCGCTCCATGAGATCGCCGGCGGCGCCAACGGAGCGATAAGCGGGGCGGCCGCCGTATCGTTCGCCGCCGGTATCGCGGCGCGGACGGGGGGCAAGGTCTTGTGGTGCTACACCCAGCCCGATCTCTTCGCGCCGGCGCTGACACAGTCGGGACTTGGTGAGGATCAGGTGGTCTTCTTCGAGGCCAAGGACGAGCCCGCCGTCCTGGACTGTTTCGAAGAGGCGTTACGTCACGGTGGACTGACCGCGGTCGTTGGCGAGCTGGCCGGCCTGTCTCGGGTCGCCTCGCAGCGTCTGCAGATGGCGGCGGAGACGACTGGAACCCTGGCGCTGGCGGTCAGGCGCTGGCGCCGGCAGGTCGACGCCAAGGATTTCGGCAATCCGACCGCCGCCTTCACCCGATGGCGGGTGACCGAGGCGCCGTCGGCGCCGTTGCCGGTCCGCGGCACCGGGCGGCCAAGGTGGCTATTGGAACTCATGCGTTGCCGCGGCGGAGATTGTGCGGATTTTGAAGTAGAGGCGAGTGATGCCAAGGGTTTTGTCGCTATACCTTCCGAGCTGGCCGACGGATCGGTTGGTACGGAAGCTGGGCGATTCCGCGCCGCCTCCTGACCATCCGCTGATCCTGAAAGGTGCGACCGAACGCCGACGGGTCATCACTGCGCTTAATGACCAGGCGCAACTGATGGGTCTCCATGTCGACATGCCGGTCGCCAAGGCCGAGGCCTTGATTTCCGGGCTTCGCATCATGGACGCAGACCCTGCTGCCGATGCCGAAGGGCTCGAGAAGCTTAGCCTTTGGGCCTTGCGGTTATATTCGCCCATCGTCCGCGCGGATCCGCCCAGCGGTCTGGTGCTCGACATCACAGGCGCCGCTCACCTCTATGGCGGCGAAACAGGATTGATCAGGGATGTCCGCCGCCGGCTTCGCGAACTGGGCGTGGCATCCGTTGCCGCTCTGGCCGACAGTTGGGGCGCCGCCCACGGCTTGGCGCGTTTCGCTCGCGAGCGGGAACTTATTATCCCCCCAGGCAAGACGGGCGAGGCGATCCTCGGCTTGCCCGTTGCGGCCTTGCGGCTTCAAGCTCCCATGGTCGAGGACCTGCGCCTGCTCGGCATCGACACGATCGGCGAGCTGGCCTCGAAACCACGCGCGCCCCTGGCGCATCGCTTTGGCCAGTTCCTGTGGCGACGGGTTGACCAGGCCTTCGGTCGTGTGGCCGAGCCGATCGAGCCGGTGGAGTGCCCGGAACTGGTATCGGTTCGCCGCATCTTCGCCGAGCCAATCGGCGCACCGGAAACCCTGGAGAAATATACCCGTCGTCTGGTCGACCAGGTCTGCGACCGGCTGGAGGAGAGAGGGGAGGGCGCACGACGCCTCGACTTGCACTATGTCCGTGTCGACAACCGCATCGAGACTGTGTCTGTTGCCATGGCGCAGCCGGTGCGTGACGCCAAACGCCTGGCCCGGCTGCTCTGCGACAAGATCGAGACCGTAGACCCGGGTTTCGGCATCGACAAGATGGTGCTGATCGCCGCCGTTGCAGAGCCGCTTGTCATGAAGCAGGTGATGGCGACCTACGGCACAGCGCCCAAGCCGGACGTCGAGGACCTCTGGGACACGATCGATAACAGGCATGGGCCTGGCCGGCTTTTTCGCGCTGTATCAGTGGCCACTGACATTCCGGAGCGATCGGTCAGGCGCCTCGCGCCGACATCGAGCGAGATTGGTTCAAGGCGAAATGCTGCCTTCCAACGGCCGGAAAGGCTGATCCGACCCGAACCCATCCAGGCCTTGGCCGTGCTGCCCGACCATCCACCACGCGCCTTTACATGGCGCCGGATCCGCTACCAGGTCATTGCTGCAAATGGCCCGGAGCGGGTCAAGGGCGAATGGTGGCGATCGGATCGGGAGATCGGCCAGGTCCGCGACTACTTCATCCTGGAGACGGACAGCGGCGAGCGCTTTTGGGTCTTTCGCGCAGGTGATGCTCAACATGAGGGCACGGGTTCGCTTGACTGGTACATGCACGGGTTCTTCCGATGAACGAGCCGGACTATGTCGAACTTCAATGCGCCAGCTATTTCTCGTTCCTGCGCGCGTGCAGTTCGCCGGACGAACTGTTCGTCCGCGCTCAGGAGCTGGGCATGTCGGCCCTGGCCGTGGCCGACCGCAATACCCTGGCCGGCATTGTCCGGGCCCATGTTGCCGCCCAGGCGACGGGTGTCAGACTGATCATCGGGGCGAATGTCGTGCTGCGCGATGGCATGTCGATGCTCCTCTATCCGACCGATCGCATGGCCTATGGCCGATTGTCTCGCCTGCTATCCGTTGGCAAAGGGCGAGGGGGCAAGGGGCAGTGCGACCTCGATTGGGAAGACGTCGAGGATTTCCACGACGGCCTGATCGCTATCCTCATCCCGGATGACGCTGACGAGCTATGTGCGCAGCACTTGCGCAAGTTCAAGGCGCTATTCGGTGATCGTGCCTATATGGCGCTGACCTTGCGACGCCGGCAGGACGATCATGTGCGGCTGTTTAACCTGACCAACCTGGCCTTCAGAGTCAGGGTGCCGACGGTCGTCACCAATGACGTACTCTACCACGTCCATGACCGCGACAGGCTGCACGACGTGGTCACTTGCATCCGCAATCGCTGCACAATCGATACGATGGGCGACCTGCGCCACCTCTATGCCGATCGCTACCTTAAGGCACCGGAAGAGATGCACCGACTGTTTTCCGACTACAAGCCGGCACTGGCCCGCACCGTCGAAATTGCCGAGCGTTGTCGCTTCTCACTGTCGGAGCTCGAATACCAATACCCCGAAGAAAAGCAGATGCCGGGCAAGACAGCCATTGAGGCCTTAAAGCGCCTGACCTGGGCTGGTGCAAAATGGCGCTATCCGGAAGGGGTGCCGGATAAGGTCATGGCCCTGCTGAAGCACGAGTTGGCGCTGATCGATAAACTCGGCTATGCGCCCTATTTCCTGACGGTCAATTCGATCGTCCAGTTCGCGCGGTCGAAGGACATCCTCTGCCAGGGCCGGGGTAGCGCCGCCAACTCTTGCGTCTGTTTCGTGCTCGGCATCACCAGCATCGACCCGGACCGCAACGATCTCCTATTCGAGCGCTTTATCTCGGAAGAGCGGCGTGAGCCGCCGGACATCGACGTCGATTTCGAGCACCAGAGGCGGGAGGAAGTCCTGCAATGGGTATTTAACACTTACGGCAGGAACCACGCTGCCCTGACGGCCGTGGTCACGCGGTTTCGCACGCGTGGCGCCATGCGTGATGTTCTGAAGGTCCTGGGCTTCCCTGAGGATACCATCAAGACTCTAAGTTCCTCGATCCACCATTGGCACCGCGGCGGCTTCAAGGAAGAAGACGCGGCGGCCCTGAACCTCAACACCAATGACCGGCGTCTGAGGCTGGCGTTCGAGCTGCATCTGCAACTGCTCAATGTCCCTCGGCAATTGTCGCAGCACCCGGGCGGCTTTGTCCTGACCCACGATCGGTTGGATGAACTGGTGCCGATTGAGCCCGCACGTATGAAGGATCGCCAGGTCATCGAGTGGGACAAGGACGATATCGACGCCGTCAAGTTCATGAAGGTGGACTGCCTGGCCTTGGGCATGATGAGCTGCATGAAGCGCAGCTTCGACCTGCTTGCCGAGCACAAGGGGGTCGCGCTTGATATCGCGACTATCCCGGCCGAGGACCCGCGAACCTATGCGATGATCCGCAAGGCCGACACACTCGGCACCTTCCAGATCGAGTCCAGAGCCCAGATGGCGATGCTGCCCAGGACCAAGCCCCGAACATTTTACGACCTGGTCATAGAGGTCGCCATCGTTCGCCCCGGGCCAATTCAGGGCGACATGGTCCATCCCTATTTGAGGCGTCGCGAGGGCAAGGAAGAGGTGACGTATCCGCACCCGGCTGTCGAGGCGATCCTTGGCAAGACATTGGGCGTGCCCTTGTTTCAGGAGCAGGCTATGCGGGTGTGCATCGAGTGCGCGGGCTTTTCGCCCGGTATGGCCGACCAAATGCGCCGGGCCCAGTCAACCTTCAAGCACACCGGCGGGGTCACACGCTTTAAGGACGCCATCGTCGAGGGCATGACGAAAAACGGCTATCCTGAAGAGTACGCCATGAAGCTTTTCAGTCAATTGGAAGGCTTCGGCTCCTACGGTTTCCCGGAAAGCCATGCGGCAAGCTTCGCTTTGATCGCTTATGCCTCGGCCTGGATGAAGTGCCACCATCCTGATGTCTTTTGCGCCAGCCTACTGAACAGCCAGCCCATGGGTTTTTATGCGCCGGCTCAGATCGTCAGAAACGCCATTGAGCATGGCGTCGAGGTGAGGCCGATCTGCGCTAATGCCTCGCGATGGGACTGCTCGCTTGAGCCGCCCGGCCGACCAGGCCGTTTGTTGGCCGTGCGTCTGGGCTTTCGTCTGATCAACGGCATACGCAGCCTGGACATGGCGAACTTGATCCTAAACCGCGGTGAGTTGCCGTTCAAATCCATTCCCGATCTGTGGCGTCGGTCGAAAACGTCGGTTGCTACACTCCAGCGTTTGGCCAAGGCCGATGTCTTCTTACCGGCGTTCAAGCTGGCGCGGAGGGATGCGCTCTTCGCGATAAAGGCGCTGCGCGACGACAGCCTGCCGCTGTTCGACGGTCTGACCGACGAGAACGGCCATGGCATGTCCGAAATCAGCGAGCCCGCCATGGACTTAAAACCCATGACCGCCGGCGCCGAGGTGGTTGAGGACTACAACACCAAAGGTCTGACGCTTGGCGCCCATCCGGTGGCATTTATCCGCGACGAGTTAAAAGAGCGCGGCCTGATTACCTGCAAGGAGGCCATGAATTCCAAAGACAAGCGCTACGTCCAGGTCGCCGGCATCGTGTTGGTGCGCCAGCGGCCGGGCTCGGCCAACGGCGTCATCTTCATGACGATCGAAGATGAGAGTGGGGACGCAAACGTGGTGGTCTGGGAAAAGGTCGGCGAGGAGTACCGCCAAGCCATGCACGGCTCGACCATGCTGTTGGTCAGCGGTTATATCCAGCGGGAAGGGGAGGTGGTCCACCTGATCGCCCGGTCGCTCGCCAACCTGTCGCCGCTGCTGGCAACCGTCGGCCAACGGGACGCGCCATTCAGGATGCCGCACCAGCCGGGGGATGAATTCAGGAACGGCGGGCCAGGTGTAGATCCGCGGGTGGCGCGAGAGGCACTTGCGCAAATCCAACCCCGCAGTCGGGATTTCAGGTGATTAGATAAACCATGGCGTCCTTTCCAAGGCCGAATGAATTTTAAATTCACCGCCCTGGCGGATAAACGCGGCTGTCAAATATGCGATGTCGCCCGCGTATTTCGTAGTTATGGGTTCAGCACAAAGCGAATCCGTCGAAGCCCAGTTTAATTTAGTCAAACTGAGTACCTGGCTCCCGAGAGCTTGGAGATCGGGCGTGGATGCGACAACGCCCGAAGACGACTCGATATGGACATTGACTTCCAAAACTTGTGGCGTACCCAGCACCTTTCGATATGGGTTTGAACCAGTCGTGGACAGATAGATTTGACGGTCGCCCCCAATCATGTATTTGCCGCGGGCTGCACTTCCGTCGGACTCGGCGCGGGTATCATAAAGGCGCACGTGATGGTGGGTGTTAATCCAAACAAACACGTATTTACCGTTCGGCCTTACAGATCGCGCACCTCGAAGTATGGCCTCTCGATCTTCGCGAGAAAATTTCGCGGAATAGTGAAAACATATAGTAGGTGTGTCTGGCAATTGGAGACGGCCTAACGTCGATCTCACTAAGGATTCATAGTGAGATGACCTTTGGTCATATGAGGTAACATCGCTTCCGCCTGAGAAAAACTCCCATCTACCATACTGATTAAAAACATTGGCAAAGCCAACGAGCCTCGAGTTCTCTCCACGTCGACTTTGGGTGTAGGATAGTCCAATAAAAAAGTCTGCATCCGGTATTGATTCCGGAAGAACCCATGGAGCACTCCCGGTTTTGGCAACGATATTTAAGGCTAAATTTAAATCCTTAAAGTCTGGATTGTTTAACGTGGGCGTGTCAACCATTTGGCAAGGGATGCCGGACTCGAGTAAAAATCTCTTAATTCGATAGTATGGAGCTCCTTCATCGTCGAGCGCGTAACCCCGCTCCGGGCAATATATCAAAAATAGTCGAGATAACGATTTGTCACCGACCCAATCGGGGTATTGCTCAAGAAGCCTCTCACATTCGGATAATGTCCGATCGCCTTCGGTTGTCAAAATAGTTCGGTAAGTAAGCCTCGTGCTAAAAGTCCGTTCGGCGCCTTTAAATTTAAACTTTCCACTGCGAAGACGGTCGATTAACGCGGCCATATTGTCTCGTTGGTCCGGAGAACAAATCGGTATTAGCTCAACAGTTCTCGGATTGTGGTCGTATCCACCAAAGCGGGTAATTCCCTCGCGAATATCGGGTCCGGAGTGCTGATTGCTAAATTCAACCTCGGGTTCTTTCAAAGAGCCGAGTGGCAATGTATTTCCAGCCGTTCCGGAACTGGAAAGCCCAGTTGGAGTCGGGGAAATTGTGATTTCCCCGAAGCTGAGAGAAAGGGGAAATACTGTATGGGCGAGCTCGTCGACCGTCGACTGCGTCAGTTCCAGTCTATTGCGAGACGCTGCGGGTGTTAGCGCTAAGGACGCCCCTTTTAGCTCTCTCGCGAAATCGTAATTCGGGGCGGCAGCTTTCAACGCTTGGTCAATAAAATGTCGAGGAAGCTTAGGCAATACCGCTTTAGCCAGGACAAGATCGGTTAAGTCATAATCAGGGAGCGTGACTCGACAAAATCCGTTGTCGTACCCGAGGACAGTTACCCGCTCCCAGTTGCCACGCCATTTCGCATAGCCCTTCAGGCCGTCGATAGATCGGGTACCAAAATCGGCAATTGCTTGTTCCGCGGTGCGAACGCTTTGGACTTGAACCGTATAATCGACAAGTAGGTAAATTTGACCGTGATACTGGCGGACCTGAAAAGTGTAAGCTGGGTAAAGCCGAACGATTGAGGATACGGCACCGGGCGCCTTAATGGCGGCGCCCTGATGATGTGCAGTAAGCTCGCCGAAACGTTGACCGTCGATAAACCATCCAGCCGAAGCTAATTTCGAAGACAGGCTTTGAATAAATTCCCGTCGGCGAGCATCGAAATCGCCCTTAGAAAGTGACCACCCGCGCAAAGGAAAAAGGTTGACGAGCTCTGAAATTGGCGGACTGGCGTTGTTTGACGCGGCCGTGCGCCGTGCGATATCGTTTTGGAGGACGATCTCGGTCGAGACGTCAGAAACCGTGTACTCCGGCGGCGGCAGGTCCAATTTCGCCATTTGTTCCCGAATTTGTCGGGTGCCCTCTTGCAGCGCTCGTACGTAGACGGTTCCCTTCGCGTCCTTTATGGATTTAAGCCAGTCGATGAGTTTTGGATTCCTGGGAAGGTGCTCTAGGTGGACATCTCTAAGGGAAAAATGTTCGGGAATGAGTTTGAACTGCCGAAGAGCGCCTGGGCTGCGAATAAGTATAGCGTCTGTATATTTTTCACATAATATCGGCAACTCAATAGCATAATCCCGATGAGCAACAGCGTTGACAATCGCTTCGTCAATTGCAATCGATGGGTACTCGGGTTCATCTGTAAACCCACCTTGAGTATTGCGTCTTTGAAAATTTTTGAGGAATGCGGACTCCTCTATAAAGGTCCTGAAGTCACGAATTTGCTTGGTAACCGGTCCGGAAAATGACCGTTCGAAGGTGGGGAGAGGGCGGTTTACACGTTCTAAAATTGATACTTCGAATCGCAATAGACGAACGTATGCATGGGTCAAAACCCGTTGAGGGTTCGAATTGAAAAAAAGTATGCCAGCGTTATTCCACTCTAGCTTATCCTCTTTAGATATTGCTCCTATATTGTATAAGAATTCTTCGGTAGGCCAATTATAATTTGCTATGCTCGAATTCGACGATTTAAATTCTTCGGTTACACCCGTGTCTACTTCCGTCAAATGCAACAGACCTGCTGACATTCGCTCAAACACGACTATCCCTTTGTCGCGCTTTAGCTGATCACGCAGATGATCTGTCAGCGGTGCATTCTGTAGACCCTGGCGAATCCATGCTTTCGGCGACGCTCCAGCAGTCTCGCAAATAGCGGACTTTACTTCGGACGCCAAGAATAGACCTATGGTTCTGTCTTCACCGGCCAAGTTCTTGCACGAGAAGCGGCGGATTTTGACACTGTGGTGCACAAGGGATTCGAGTTTTAGTAACGAATTGGATTGGCTTTCATCCAAATGCTCCAGTCCGCAAACGTCACCATCCTTGGAAATTCCGAGGACCAATAGACCGCCTGTAGCGTTTGAAAACGCCGACAACACCTCGGTAATCTGTTCGCGGACATTTTTTAATTTCGCATTGTGAACTAATCCATCGCTCTCTTTTCGGCCGGCTTCCTTCCTATCGAAATGCTGGCCCTCAAAGTTGTCATCGGATGACTGGGTCAAGAACATCCAATATTTTTGGGGGTCATCGAAAACGTCCTTTGGATTCGGATTCATGAGCTGGTGCCACGTGATTTGAGTGATGTGATTCGAGGATATATAGCTGACTGATTGGAGATATGGAAAAATGACAACTTCGTTTGAGTCCGGCTACAGCGGAACTCCGCTTTTCAGGGCGCTTGGAACATTGGTAAATATAAATTCGGCGGATATTTCATTTAATGAATATTATATTGGATTGTTGGACTATTATGATAATTGGTCTGAAATGGACGAAGAAATATCGCACTACCAGACGGTACTTACACATCCCGCTGAGAGTCTGGGACACTGCCTTGTAACGATGGCAACTCACTGTTATATTTTATTCGAGGTTCTACCCACGCTAGATGAGGACGCGTCCGGCGTGGTCATTGCTTCGGCAATGATTGAAGCGTATCTTTATTCTGTCCGGAAGGCATACGACGCCATCGGCTCAATGGTGGCTTATAGAGTTGCCGGTCGGCCAGGCCAGGCACCGTCAGCGTCGCTGCACGATTTGATTGTCTGGGGGCAAAAAAACCCCAATCGCGTAAGGCCGGAATACCGGGAGTTTCTCGAAAGCGACTTTTCTGAGTTTTATTGGTTTCGTGGACTTCGGGATAAGATTGCCCACCAAGGCCTGTCACCAGTTGCCCACACCGACGGGCGTCAACTTAATCTTTGGCTGCATTCGGCGCAAAAGCCTGCTTGGATTGCTCGCGAACCGCTATTCCCTGTATTAAGACGGGCTCTTATTGATTTGACTCGGGTCGGAAATGCGGCTGCGGCCGCATTGAAATCTGAGTTAGGATTCCCAGACCGCAGGCATCAAACCCGTGCAGTCAGTGGCATATACATTCACTATTTACACCGGCTAGTGGCAGAAGCTGACCAATTCGCTAAACCTCTGCCAGCGTTCCCTCCTCGTTAGCGGACGGGGAGGTGGAGTGATTAGATATCGGTCCAACTATTGATTCCGTGCGTGACGTAGCGGTCATATGGGGTGGGCACACGCCTGTCGGCCTCTCGAAGTACAAAATTTAACAATGTGAAGTAGAAGCTGGTTATGGCTCCGCCAGTTGCGTCTTCAAGGCGAGCTTTGCCGAAATTGAAATTTATAATGCCGCGCCCGAGCACGTAAGCCGCGTCGATTAGATGATTGTCCGCCATCTTATTCTTAAATCTTTCGGCTTCCTTGGTCGACCAGCTTCCTGATTGAAGATTAGTGTCAAAGGCAAAGACACAGTGCATATATCGCGCGCGCTTTATCCCATCGCCATAGTCTGCAATGTTTCGGCCAGCAAGTTCACGATCATGGGGTCTGAGCATTCGAAGCTTTCGGGCCGCATCGACGCATTTTCCCACCTCACTCGCATCTAGCCGTGATTTGATTTCGATGCTTGCTAAGAGCGCTTCAGCTGCAATGATAGATTGGTTACCGCTGTTGAAAGCAAAGTCTGTATTGCGGTCGTAGATTAGAATGTCGAGCTGCGGACCTGCCTGTCCAAGGAGATCTATCACTTCACCGCTGGCCACGCCGAATCGCGCTGGGAGCCGTTCTCGGAAGAATTTCGTCAAACTCTCCTCGCGTTCTCCGCCTTTCACAACGGTGTGTCTTGTCCCGGCTGAAGCTCTGAGGTCAGCAGCAAAATGTCCGATCGCTGCCGCGAACCTGTCATTGAGATACGGCGAACGCGGAAGTGGCGGCATGTCATTGCTCAAAAAAAATTGGGTGCCTTTATATCATGTCGCACGTTGATGCTAACGTCATCCTAATTCGCAATTGACTGCTCTCAATGACTTGCAAGGCTCGGGTGCAATTGGGTATAGGAGCGAATAAGGAGCGCGCTCCAATGCTGCGACTCCCAGGCGGCTCACCAAATTTGCGAGCCGCGACGGTCGAGTGACCTACCTCGGCGGGCTCAACCCCGCCGAGGTGGCTGGGTACATTCGAATTTTTCCCTTTTTCGATCTAGGATTCGGCGATTAGTAAGCGCAAAAGCGCGGATGCTATTGAGTGACGTGACCCGGAGACCCAACCGAATCGGCGCCTAAAGGGAGGGGTTGACCTCGAAAGGTGATGTGAGATGAACCTGACACTGAACGTCCTGCTTCGGAGAGTCGACCGTAGGCTCTAACGAGTCCTAAGAAACACGCTACGAGTTTATTTTCACCGCCAAGCGTGACAGAACGACTTGACGACTCATCGACCGACATTCAGTGTCGCGGTAAGAGCGCTCTCTCGCATACCGCGTTGTTGTAACTGCGACGTTTGACAGAATGCTTGCTAAGATGATCCGCCGCGCCGAATGATGCGGGACGGGCGGAGAGGGAGAGGGCGCTCTTACTTGTGGTGGCAATACCGGCCGAATTATCCTCGCTTGCTGACTTCTGCGCCTTCATGGGAATGGGGGCGCCAGAGCTGAATTTCTTAAAAAAGTACGCAATCTATCGCTATACCCACATCTCAATTCCAAAGAAAAGGGGCGGTGCTCGCGAGTTGCGCGTGCCAGATAAGAGGCTGAAATACCAGCAGCGGCGTATCCTGCCGTTGTTGGAGCAGATTTACGAACCTCGCTATCCCGTACATGGGTTTGTCAAAGGCAAGAGCGTAATTACTAACGCCAATTCTCATCAGGCGCGGCCTTACGTTCTAAACATGGATCTCAAGGATTTCTTTGGAACGATCACGCGAAATCGTGTCGACGGCCTATTACGATATCTGGGCTTACCCGCCGATGTCGCGCAGGCTGTTTGCGCGGTCTGTACCGCGTCAATGACTTTGCCCCAAGGCGCCCCGACGTCGCCAATTCTGGCGAATATGGTTTGCTTCCGACTCGACAATGAACTCACTCAGTTTTGTAAAACCCATAACTTTCGCTACACGCGATATGCTGACGATTTGACGATCTCTAGCTACGTCGAGCCTCACCATCTGTTCGAAAATGGCGTGCCGCCATCCGGAAAAATCGAAAGAGAGAAGCTGGCCGCCGGGCTGCGAAGCATTGTTTCGGGGAACGTGTTTGAGATTAATCCAGACAAGACCCGCTACTTTGGCAAAAAACGACGTAAAGAAGTGACCGGCCTGGTCGTCAATGAATTCACAAACGTTCGGCGGACCTTTGTTCGCGATTTGCGGGCGGCCCTCTATAAGGTGCAAACCTTGGGCCTCGCCGCCGCCCAAGCTGAATTCGACGCAAAGTATGGCGCAGGGACCGATCTGCAACGAATGTTGCGCGGGAGGCTGGAATGGCTCGCGCAGGTACGGTCTCGCAGTTTCAGCGCGTACCGGACATTAGCCGCGCGGTACAACGACCTATTCCCGCTCAAACCCATTCCGATCGAACCGACCTTTGACGACATCCTGAAAGAAGCAGTCTTCGTGGTGCAATGGGATGTGGGCGGTGCCGGCGCCAGCGCGCAGGGAACTGCATTCTTTTTGGAGAACGTCGGCCTGGTTACAGCCCATCACTGCTTGAAGGATATGCCGTTTGAATGGGCGGAACTTTTCCACCCGCATCGGCCGACCGTTAAATACAAGGCAAAGATTGGGCCGAAATTCAGTGAGCACTACGATCTGGCCGTTCTGGAGCACGACGTCCCGGCTGAAGCTCAGCAATTTTTGACAAGAGTTAAAGGCCCAACACCAAGCCGATCCAATATAATTGCCGCTGGTTATCCTGAGTTTGGCCTTGCTGACAGCCTTTCCGAGCGCACAGGTCAAGTGATCGCGCGAACGACGAGGCATCTGGTCAAATATATCGAAGTATCCGCGATCATCGGCGATGGTTTGAGCGGGTGCCCTGTGATCAACGACCGATATGAGGTGATTGGGATTGGTCACAGTGGCGGAATGTTAGAATCGAGACAGCTCGCCGTTGAGGTAAACGAGATCGACAACCTGCCTTGAACAAGCGTTTCGACTGATCCCCGTCGGCGCTGATAGCCTTTTCCGCCATGGCCTTTTCAAGCAAGCAAAGCCCCGCCAGGTTCCATATTCGTTCGGAAATAAAGTGGGCTTATGCTACAATGCAGGTTTCGTTATCGCTGGCCAAGTGGCCAGCTCAGGCGAGCGATTGGCCGAGCTTGAGAGCCTACGGAAGGCTACGCTTCAGACACGAGAAATGGGCCTGAATGGGAATTAATCATTCGACATGAAACGACTGGTCAACCGCTATGAGAAATTAACTCACGATGCCCTGAAACCGGTACTCGACCGGTTTGGGTTGTCCATTTACCCTAAGGTTCGTTTGGCAGATGTTGTCGACTTGGACCGGGCAGGCGCAACCGGCGATCTGAAGACGTATGGCCTGAAAGCCCATTTTGACTTCATCATTTGTCGCGACGAATGGGACCCGATTTACGCCATTGAATTCGACGGACCACTGCACGCAGAGTCGACGCAGGCGCAGCGCGATGTCAAAAAAGACGAGCTTTGCCAGCGTGACGGTTTGCCGATTTTGCGCATACACGCAGCTCATTTGACCAAAACGTATACAGATCTGACGCTCCTCGGGTGGATGGTCGAAGTAGCGGAGATGCAAAAGGCATTCGATGAAGAACAGGCCGCGGGTCGAATTTCCTGGGAGGAGGACTTCGATCCATTTTTTATGATGAGCATGGAGCCAGGTGAACCGAAATTTCCATATTGGATATCCGCACGTGCGCGCACGAGAATTGAACGTCTGCATAACCAGGGGAGGATCCATCACCCCGGGTCCTCGGGATTTGTAGGGCGAGACAATCGTGACCATTTCCAGGGTGCCGAGTTGATAGCAGTGACCCCGTCCGAAGGGATATTAGTCAAAGGCGCGATCCGTAAGCAGCAGTTTCCGGTGCCGTTCGGCGACCTGCTCGCGGAAATTCTCGCCGTTCAACTAACTCGAAAAGTCGAAACTTGGCTCCGGACGGGCGACGGTTCCGAGCCGCTGGCCGATGTTTACGCCCAATCGACAGCTATGAAAAACGCTCTCGAATTCAGATCCTCCCATACGGTCGGAGAAGTGACAGACCTTTGGTTTCCATGGCGGTAATAGTAATTTGCGACATTAATTCCTAATGTGCCCACGTTCAGTGGGCAGCGGGCCGCCGGTATTTGGACAGGCCGTTATGCCAAAGTGTTAAAGGTCCCCTTGGAACCGGTGCGGGGCGTTGATATAACGTCAGGATGGCACGTATCGCACATTGTGATTTTCAGGTTGACGGCTGCAATGACGGCCGGTGCAAGATTGGTGCGTGCGTCCTGGAACTCGAAGAAGAACGGAACCTTCGCGAAATGGTCGCCACGTACCTTCGCGATAAGGCAACTAACGAGGAAATTGAAAGGACCGTTCAGTTCGTCCGAGACGATCCGAAGTACGCGGCTCATGTGCGAAATGCGGCCGGCATATTCAACTTAGCCGATGCCGTGGTCGATGCCGCGAAGCGCACGAGGGCTCTCTACGAGGCGAAGGAATAACTTCTCTTGGGCATCCGACGAAACTTGCGGGTCCGGGATCGCGTCCTATCTAAGCGGATTATCCATCTGGCGCCCGAACATTGTCTTGAGAATATCCGTCGACTCCGGTTCGGTGAGCACTCCCTCAGTCGCGGACATTATCTCCTCAAGCCTTGGCGCTTGGCTGTCGGCGATCCAGGTTGGAGACGCGAAATCGTAGCCGATCCGAGCGAGGAACTGCCAAGTTACCGCAGCAATGGCCCGGGTCATCCGGTGAGTGAACTGTATCGCCGCTGGCACGTCGTCGTGGAAGCTGGTCTCCCATTCAGGTCTCGATAGCCGATCGGCAAGAAGCTGCATGTCGAAGGAGACCATCAGCACAAGTCGACCCTCGACGAAATCCAGGAGGTGACGAGCCTCCCTGATCGTGTTCGTGAACGGCTTGTAGTACAGCCACGCCCCTGCCTTCTTGTCGTCGTTGAGCATATAGGCAACCTGGCGCCCCGTCAGGGAGATGGGCCACGACAACGGTGGCGACGCCGTGTACACCGCCACATAGGTCAGCCCGGGTTCCGGCTGCATGATGCAAAACCCCTCCCGTTCCGCGGTTGCAATGCAGTTATTCATCGCGGCTTCGTGATTATATTCCGGCACTGAGTACGCGACCCGTCGAGTTACCCCTGGGCTCCGGAAATTCTCCGCCTCATCGGTCTCAAAGAAGTCCTGCAGCCTCGCTAGTGTCGCGCGTTGCCGTTCTCCCCGCTGGTTTAATCGGGCGCCAGATTTCACTTCGAAAAAATAGGGATCGGTGTTCCCGAGGAGGCAGACGTCACCGTATCGCAGGGTGTTGGTGACGTCGCAAAGGACTGCCGGCACCTTGTGTGAGATGGCCGACTCTAGGAATGCCAGCTCGTGCGACAGCCCGCTCTTGCCCATCAGCATTCCGGCCGAAGCCTTCACGTTGAAGGACTCCGTTTCGAAGAAGGCATGCTTGACGGCGAACTTGTCCAGATAGGCAAAGGCCAACCCGTCGCCGAAGCACTTCCATATGTAGATTTGAGCGCGGTAGCCATTTATGTACCCGTCGGTCCGGGCTATGGCCTTTCGAAGCTTAGTGGTCTCGTCCCTCGAAAGGCCTCCGGTTTTCAGCCGGACCTTGAGCGCCTTCAGGCTCGCCTTATGCCGCTGGATATTTTGCTCTGCTCGCAGAATTTCCTTCACGAGTAGTTTGTTCAGCGTCAAGACGGACTCGAAGTCGTTGAGGTCGGCCTCAACGGCCCTGAGTAGGGTCACGAGTGCGTGGAATGCTTTCCTCCGGCGACCGATCATGTGGTCACCGAAAGACTGCGGTGCATGATCCGGCCCCAATGCCTGGTTACCGCGACATTGCCAAGGAGACCTGGCTGAACGTCGAGCTCATAAAATCGCGCCATATTTCGTGTTTGATCAATTCGCCGTAAAACCGTCGCTGGCATCGCGGAATCCTTAGTGAATCCAATGGTCTAACGTAACATGTTTCGCAAATTTCCCATAATGCTTTTGGTCCGCGATTTTCGCGCATAATAGGCATTATGGGAAATTAACCGTTATAAATCAATATCTTATCAAGTTATGACGGCTTTCGCAAATTCCCCTTCAGCGGCGCCATTGAGCTAATGCCGATCGAAAACTACGACTTTCGCCAATTCATCGACGATTGGTTGAATTGGTTGACCTCGTAGTCCGACCGGTGCGCGGACAACGTTCCAGAGCTTAGCAAGTAATCAACTGAGCCTAGGTGTTCGGGCTGCCGGCATCCAGCATGTTGGAAAGGAATTGCTCTCGCGGTATTCCTCCGTCCGACGAGGCTCCGTGCGCGATCAACCTGCCTACGACCCGCTGTGCCATCTGCCGGGCCAGGACCCGTTTTTCACTCGGAATGGGGCCGGTCCATGCGCCATGGAGATACTCGCTGCGAATTTTGAAGAGTACCTTAAAGTCGTCCTCCGCGGCTGCCTTACCTAGGAGCCCAGCCACGCGCGCGGCCACCCGCGCGGTGGCCCTCAGTTTCTCGTGCCGCTGGCCCTTACGTCCCTTCATGACGTGATCTGACCCGGCGCCAAGACTCGCTTCGATCGTCGTTATGTGGGCCAGGAATTCTTCGATGCCATCACCCATAAAGCCCTTGATCAAAAAGTGCGCAACGGGCGGCGCGAAAACGGGCGAAGTTCGGGCGCGTTGGCACATGCTCCAGGCGGCCTCGGTGAAGGTGGACGCGATGTCCTCGGATTGGGCCAAAGGGTGCACGATGGGGCGCTCGATTTCCACCTCTTGGCCGTCGTTGTCTGGGAAGATGTACGGTTCCCAGGCGAGCGTGTCATGAGATTGCGGCTGACGTGGCCGATCGAGCAGATCAGTGGACGTCGTATAGTGCCAGGGTATTTTGAATGGATGCCAGTCGAAGTCCGTCCACGATACCCAATCCTGCCACGGCGCAGCTGCGAGGAAAAAGATTACTGCGTCGAGGGCTGCGGGAAATTGAGGTTCGTGGGGATCAATCGCTCCAAAATCCTTGTCGAAGCGCTGATAGAGGATAGGGATGGAGCGCTCGCCTGGATTCTCCGGCAGGAGCAGGACATCGGTTACGACGAGCCATTGGAACTCAGCATACTTGTCCCAGTTGACGGCGTTGATCCAAGTGTAATGCTTAAGTCTTGCCTCCTGAAACAGGTCCCTCAGTTCCGTCACCGTGAACCTGCGGATTTCGGCATTCCCGAAGGATAGGCTTGGAAGGTCGTCGGCCAGGTTGAGCGGGCAAATGTACCTTACTGTGGCCTGTGTCTGCCGAAAGGCGTGGTCTATGGTTTTAGCCGCATCGGCCAGGTCGTCATTCCACACGCCGCCCTCCCGGCTGATCAGGAACGGCGCGCCTGCGGCTTGCAGGGCGTCACCAAGGGCGGATTGAACGCCAAGACGATCGTCACGAAGCCCAAAACGCCGGACGCATATCGTCTTGACCGCCTCGAATTCGGGCATGGCGTAGAGCTTGTCCCAATGGAGGGGGCCAGCCTTCCAGAGGGCTTGCAAGGCCAACTGGAGCTCGTCTGCGCCCGCGGTCACTGGTCGGCTCCGTCGGGCAGAATCTTGTCAAGGTAGAAAGTCGAGCCGCGCCAATCATGCACTACGCCCAGGGCCTTCGGCTTGTCGTATTTCGCCTTCCCGAAATACAGCTCCTTGCCGTCCACCTGGATTTTCACGACTAGATCCCCCTCCCCTCCGCCGGCCGACAGGGCAAGAACCCTGTGCGGAAGCCAGATCACCCCGTCCCTGTCTTTGCCGCCTGCCACTTCGGTGACTGAGGTAGCGGGCGCCACCTCACCATAGAGCACCTTTTCTGGAAAGAACGAGAGGCTGACTGGAGTCGGCTCTAGGCCATCAGGCATGGTCAAGGCACGGTCTAAAACCCTGCGCGCGTGAATCGGGTCCCACGGTTCCGAAGGACCATAGCGTATGAAGCCCTGTTTGGCCCAAAAGCCGTATGAGGTAGGCGGGGTGCACTCGATGTCCATGGCGTTGACGTTGTCGTCGAATGCCCTTTGCAGCGATGTGGCGAACAGCGCCGTGCCGATGTTTCGGCCGCGATAGGCCGGGACGATCCACAGAATATCAGGCGAATGTTTGCCAAGGAGGAAGCCGGCCAGCTGGCCGTCCTGCCGAGCCACCCAAAGGTCTTCGCCCGCGCCTCGGGCGATCATGTTGCGATTGCCGTAGAAGCCAACGCCTTCATCGGCGTCGTATTCTTCCTCAAGCAGCGGCAATATCTGGTCGATGTCGTCCTCAGTGGCGAGTGTAATGTCGAGCTTGGTCATTTTGGCAGCCCCCTTTTTTCTTCCCGAAACTTCGTTCTCAATGCCCCCAAACCGATATAGGCGCTGCGCTCCTGTATCCAAGGGACCTTGCTATCCGCCGCCAAGGTCGGAAGCCGCTGCGCTGGTGCACGGGAAGTCTATAGCGCGTTTTATGCACCCCTCTTGGCCTGCGACACCGCTTGGGTCGACGCGTGCGCATACCTTGGCAAGATCCTGGGAACGATTCGTGCGAAAGCCAGCCCGCTAGCCGACAGTGCAATCATTATGGAATTACCGGGGCGCCCTGTGCCTGCTGACGGAGTAGATCGCCGGCGCGATCGGCCGGGACCGCCTCGCTGAAGTGAAACCCCTGCGCTTGCTCCGTGGTTCCCGTGGACGCGAGAAAGGCGCGTTGGCGTTCGGTTTCCACCCCTTGGGCGATAACCCCAATGCCTGTGTCACGCGCAAAGTTGACGATGGCACGGATGGTCGCCGCGCATTCGGGCTCATTGCTCGAGCGGTTGATAAAGGTTCGGGCGATCTTGAGATGGTTTACGCGGTAGGCTCGAACGTATTCGAATGACGAGTACTCACTGCCGAAATCGTCAATGGCGATCTTGACCCCTAATTGGCAGAGCTTGGGAAGGACATCATTGTGCGACCATGCCAGCTTGGCCAGGTTCGCCTCGGTCACGTCGAACTCCAAATCGGACGGCGCAAGGTGCCACTTCGCTAAGGTCTCGGTCACGTCTCCGATCAGCCTTTGACCGTGCTTAAGTTGGGCGTCGGATAAATTGATGGCAATAACCTGCAAAGCGACGCCCTCGTCGCGCCAATGCCGCATTTGCCGGCAGGCCTGATCGAGCACCCAATGTCCAAGGACCAGGATCATGCCGTTCTTTTCGGCGATGGGCACGAATTCGGCGGCAGCAAGCAGCCCACGGGTCGGATGGTTCCAGCGCAGAAGCGCCTCCATGCCTACGATGGATCCCGACAGAAGATCGCACTGCGGCTGGTAGTATAACTCCAACTCGCCGCGCTCAAGGGCGCCTTGCAATTCGCCCTCCAAGGTCTTGCGCTCAAGGACGTCGCGATCGAGTTCATCGGAGTGAAAGCGATACTGGTTGCGCCCTTCGTCCTTAGAGCGATAGAGCGCCTGATCGGCCTGTGACAGCATGACATCCGGGCTGCTGCTGCCGTTGGAATAAGGGCAAATGCCGATGCTGACCGAAATGCTTATGTCATGGCCCTTAATGTGAAACGGCGTCGACAACGCAACTTGGATTTTCGCGGCCAGGGTTCCAGCATTGGAGGGATCGTCGATCTGCGACTGCAAAATCGCAAATTCGTCGCCGCCCAGCCGCGCCACCAAATCGGTCTCCCGGGTGCAGTCACGTAAGCGGTTTGCCACCTCCTGCAGCAGGAGATCGCCGATCGGATGACCCAGTGTGTCGTTGACGGGCTTGAACCGATCGAGATCCAGATAGAAGATGGCGAAGGACGCCGCGCCGCGGTCGGCGGCGGCGTGGGCCTGATGGAGCCGTTCGATGAACGTGCCGCGGTTCGCCAAACCCGTCAGTCCATCTGTGCGAGCCAGCCGCACAATATGCTCCTCAGCCAGCTTGCGCTCGGTGATGTCCAGGATGATGCCTTCAACTTCAATCAGGCGTCCGTCCTTGTCGCGGACCGGCACGTATCGGTTCTCCACCCAACGGCTCGACCCGTCCGCGGTGCGCAGGCGGTATTCGATCGACGCACCGGTAGCGTCATGATCCATAATTCGGGTCATCGCGTCGATGACCTTGTCGCGGTCGTCCGGCTCGATCAGGATGTCGGCCCAATCGGGAGCGGCTAGTAGGGCAGCTGCATCATATCCCAGCTTGGTGATATTGTGGGAGATATAGATCAACGGAAAGGAAGGCTCACCTTTCAGGCGGTATAGAATAACCGGGCTGTTCTGAACGATGATGTTGGCGTCGGACAACTCTCGAGTCCGTTCCTCCACCGCTTGCTCCAGGGTATTCATTTTGAAGGCGGCTTGAGCTGTCGCCACCCACTTCGTGGTCAAGGCGTTGGCGAGCTGAAATACCTCAATGGCTTCGAATGGCTTTTTCAAAATCAGGAGCCGATCACGCACATTCAGCCGTTCCAAAACCTCGGTCCAGGAATAGTCAGAATAAGCCGTACACAGGACGATCTGAAGATTCTCATCGACTTGCCACAAGCGTTCGATGGTCTCGACGCCATCCCATCCCGGTGGCATACGCATATCAATGAATGCCAAAGCGTAAGGTCGTTTCGCCAGTAGGGAGGCCTGAACCATGGCGAGCGCCTCGGCGCCCTGGAACGCCGAATCCAGGACAAAGCCAGTCGGCAAAGTGCGGACGGCGGGCTCACCGAACAGCGCGGCTTCATCCTCATCCAGATCGGTCGAAACGGGGCTGCGCAGGATCTTGCGATAGTCTTCGTGAATGGCGGGCGTATCGTCGACCAATAATACTCTTCTGTTCTCCAATTTGTTCATCTGGTGTTACCCGCCGCATTGCCCGCTGCTTTATAAGGGAGTTCCAAGGTAAACGCCGCGCCTTGGCCGGGCCCATCGCTCCGCGCCGTGAGCGAACCACCCATCTCCTTGGCGGCCAGCGCGCAACTGTGCAGCCCAAAGCCGTGCCCCTCCTTCCGAGTGGTAAAGCCATGAATGAACAAGTGCGCCATGTTCTCCGGCAGGATACCCTCACCATTATCCTCGACAATGATTCGCAATCGCCGCCCAGCATCGCCGTCGGCCTCTTCAAGGTGGAATGTCAAACAATGGGCCCGGTCGGTAACACGATCCATCGCCTGCTTCGCGTTGGCGATGAGATTGACGAGGATTTGCAGGACACGAGACTTATCCAGCAATAATACGGGTGTTTCAGTATAGTCCCTGACGATCAAGACCTGGTGCCGGGCCAGGGCGCCGGCATTCATGCGCAAGGCATCCTCTAACAACTCACCTACTCCAACCGCTTCGATTACGCTGGCTGCGCCCGAATAAGATTGTTGGGTACCCACAATGTTCTTGATATGGTCAACGCTCTTAATCAGAGAGCCGAGTTCATCCGTGATGGCCTCATGTTCGCCTTGGAGGGCCGTAACAAGCTTATTGAAATAGCCCGGCAGACGGACTCCCTTTTCGTCGCGCGTCAAAAAGTCACCGAGATCCCCGGCGTGATCATTCATCAACTGAACAGCCTTCGCCAAACCTTGTAGTTTGGAGTCGCGTATGGTGCCGCTGACGAGGCCCACGGAAACGTTCACACTGTTGAGTACATTGCCGACATTGTGCAGCACATTATTGGCGATTTCGGCCATGCCGGCCTGGCGGGCCATTGCGACCAATTGCGAATGCATATCCTGCAGTTCGCGTGCACCATCCAAGATCCGCTGCTGGGCCTCATGACGCTCGTCGACATTGCGTGACACCACCACCCATCGAATGGCCCCATCCGGGCGTTGCTCGACCACTTTGGCACTCGCCTCCAGCCAGACCATGGGGCCGTCGCGAAAAGGCACCTGGACTTCAATGGCGTGCTCGTCACCACGCCCGACCAGGTCTAAAATCTTGCGCCAATAAGGCTCGAACCAACCCTGCATCGCGGTGATGGGCTCATTGATTAGCTCATCGACCGGCCAGCCCGTGGTCCTCTCAAACGATGGGTTAGCGTAAACCGTAGTCGAAAGCCCGTCGGCCGCGGTGTGTAGGATCTGGATGCTATCGGTGGCGAAGGTCACAGCCGACCGCATCAATTGAAACTGGTCTTCGGCGATTTTTTCCCTGGTGATATCGCGCCACCGCTGAGTGATGACCACGTCACCGCCCAGTTCGCGCGCGGCGAAGAGGGCTATGCGGATCCATCTTAACTGTTCGTTGCGATCACGAACTCGAAAAGCGTAAATACCGTGTACCAGATCGGCGATCGTTCGATTGATGATGGTCACTTGGTCTTCGCGCTCCTCGCGCGTGACAAGCATCCGGCTTCCGATACTGCCACGGTCGCCTGGATCTACCCCATAAGGGAGCCCCAATAGCTCGCGGAGGTCCTCAGTGATTGGGGTGTAAATCCTCCCACCATCAGACTTGACTCTGATGAAGTCCGTCACCTCCAGGCTCGGATCGCCTCCCGTGTACCATTGCTCCTCCAGTTTTGCGAAAGCGGCGCTGGAACGGCGCTGAGTAGTTACATCGGTCGCGATGCGAACAAGACAGTTTAATTGCGTCCGGCGTTCCTGAACTCGCAGGATACGACCGTTTGAGCAGCGCAGGTCAAAGACCCGGGGCTCAACGGACGCGACGATATCAACGTCAGTCCACGACTTTTTGGGGTCTAGTTGCGACCGGGCGGCCAAATCGGCCAAGACGACATCGTCCTCGGCATAAGCCTGATCGATGATCTCCCTTAGCGAGGCGCCCTTAACTATCAGCGATTTGATTTGGGCGAATTCTTCGACAAAGCCCTCGTCCCAGTCCTCTAATCGCCCAACCTCATTGAAGAGCGCGAAACTGCGCTCAAATGTCTGGCTTGCGGTATCCAGGATCGACATGTGTCGCAGCTCCTTCCAAGGAATCGCAAACTATCGGACACCTTTACACGGCGGGCCCGCCTATAAGGTGAAAGACAAGTGGCGTCTGCATCTTTTTCGGAAAAGTAACTCAGTATCGGCGCAGTGCATTAAGACTATGTGTACATTAGATCCCGCGAGAAAAGATGACAGAGCCGGTTCAGTTCGATTGGACACGCAGCGGCCCAGATAAGTAAATGCTGCAAGCTTGTGTCGTGTCTGGATTTGCTTGGTAACTGCGTTAGGTCAGAATTTCGAGGCAAAGCCCGGCCCGGAGTCCCCGTCATGGATCAAGTAATTGGAGTCAGAATAAATCAATAGATTGGGGTGGCGGGGTGCCGTGACATCCAATGGCGCGCAATATCCACCCGTCGACAGATCCAGACGCCCTCATGTGTTCCGACATAATCGATGAACCGAGCCAGCGCTTCCGCGCGCCCGGGCCGGCCAGTTATTCGGCAATGCAGACCGACCGACATCATCTTCGGCTCTGTTTCGCCCTCGCGATAGAGATGATCGAACGACGCCTTAAGGTAGGTGAAATAGTCTTCTCCCGACGTCCAGCCAGAACTCAGCGCGAATTTAAAATCGTTAGTATCCAGCGCATAGGGTATAATCAGCCTAGACCTCCCAGCCACGCTGGTCCAATATGGTAGGTCATCGTTATAGGAATCGGAATCGTATAATATATCCGTCTCCTCCGCTAACAGGCGTCGGGTATTTGGACTAAAGCGGCTGGCATACCATCCAAGCGGTGGAATTCCTGTTATCTGGGTAATCGCCTGCACCGCTCTGCGAATATCCTGACGTTCCTGCTCTTCTGGCATGTTACTACAGTCAATCCACCGCCAGCCATGGCTGGCCACTTCGTGACCGGCTTCCGTCATCGCAACCCCGGCCTCCGGATTGCGCGCCAACGCCAAACCAACGGCCCAGGATGTGAACGGCGCTTTACGTTCGCCGAACACCTTGAGGATTCGCCAAAAACCCGCCCGGCTCCCATACTCGAATAGTTCCTCGACCTGGAAGTGTCTTCGATCTATTGCTGGCTCCCCCAAGAGGTCCGGAACTAGGCGTTTTTCGGAATGGGTATCGCCATCCATGACGTTGCGCTCGCCGCCTTCCTCGTAATTCAGCACGAAGCTGAGCGCGAGGCGCGCGCCTCCGGGCCAATCGGCCTTCGGCCGTTGGCGGCCATACCCGATCAAATCCCGTGGTCGAGAGTCATTCATTGTGATCCTTCCTTTCTACGGCCTGAGCCAACGCCGCGCCGATGGCTTCGATAGCTTTCCGCTGCTCTCCGGGACGAGACGCCGCGCGTAAGGCGGTCGAGCGAGACGCCAACCGTAGGAAGAAACAGCTTGGGCAACGGACAAGAACGCTAGTGGCAGTTCCGAGTTGCAAGGGGACAGAGGCCGATTGATTCATTCAAGTATCCTAAGTGCCCATAAACGTGACCGGTTCTGATTTTTACAAAATCGACTGTCCGGTCTTGGCCCAATCGCTGAGGAAGACTTCCAGCCCCTTGTCGGTCAGCGGATGCTTGAACATGTCCTTGAAGGTCTGCGGCGGCAGTGTTGCGGCATCGGCGCCGGCCAGCGCCGCCTGGGCGACATGGACATTGTTGCGCAGTGAAGCGGCCAGAATTTCGGTATCGAACTCGTAATTGTCGTAAAGCTGACGGATATCGTGGATCAGTTGCATGCCGTCGGCGCCCTGGTCGTCGAGACGCCCAACGAACGGCGACACGAAGGTAGCGCCGGCCTTGGCGGCCAGCAGGGCTTGCGATACTGAGAAGCACAGGGTCACGTTAGTCATCAGGCCTTGGGTTGCAAATTCCTTGGTGGCTTTGAGGCCGTCTATTGTCAGCGGCACCTTGATGACCACATTGGTGGCGATCTTGGCCAGTTTTTCTCCTTCCAGAATCATGGTCTTGGCGTCCGTGGCGGCGACTTCGGCGGAGATCGGACCTTCGCACAGGTCGCAGATTTCCTTGATCACCTCGAACATGTTACGGCCGGACTTGGCGATAATGGTGGGATTGGTCGTGACGCCATCGATCAGGCCGGTTTCCATCAGTTCGGCAAGGACCTGGGTGTCGGCGGTATCGGCAAAAAGTCGCATGTCGCTATTCCGCACTGAGATGATAACTGGCCACCGCAAGACGCCGTACGTGCGCTTCGTCCACCTCAATGCCCAAGCCAGCGCCGCTTGGCAGGTGGACCCAGCCCTCGCGCACGAACGATGAGAAATTGGTCGGATCCTCCGCCAGGCGCAGCGTTGACATGAAGGCGTGTCCAACGTCGATTAGGTTCCTAACGGTCACCGCGTGCTGCAAGGACGCGGCTTGCGTGATGCCAAACTCCAGCATCGAATTCATGTAGCAGCGAATTCCAAAGGCCTCCGCTATTGCGGCAATACGTTGCGCACGCAAAGGGCCGCCGTTTTTGCTGCTCTTTATGCTGAAAACGCCGGCCGCACCAAGCTTTGCAATCTGACCAGCCACCGCCAATCCACCGAGCGACTCATCGGCCGCAATCGGTAGTGAAGTCGAGTTGGCCAGCAGCGCCATGCCTTCGAGGTCATCCTTTACCACAGGCTGCTCGACGAACGCGAGGCGCGACCCGCTCACTCCGGACAAGAACTCGCGCGCTTCCTCGCGACTCCAACCTTGGTTGGCGTCAGCAATCAGCTTGATACGATCGCCATAACGGGCCTCGAGCGCAGCTACGCGACGCACTTCATCGCGTATCGGCGACGTTCCCATCTTCAACATGAAACTCGAAAAGCCCTGGCTGGCGCGTTCGTCGATCACGCGCATATCGTCCTCAGCAGTCCCGTTGCTAAGGGGCCACAGCACCGGAAGGGAGGTCCGCAACGCCCCGCCCAGCAGCGTTGAGACCGGAACACCCAACCGCTTGCCGAGCAGATCGAACAGCGCCATGCTCACGGCGCCCTTGGCATAGAATTGGTTGGCAAGGAGTTCGTCGAGCGCAACGTCGATGCAGCCCGGATCGGGAGCCGCGGACGCAAAGACCGTCGGCAACAATTTCTCCTTAAGCACCGAGGCGGCTTCCGCTGCCGTTTGGCCGGAGAATAGCAGGTTGGGATCGGCTTCCCCCCAGCCGACGACGCCATCGGCATCCGTCAGCTTGAGCATAATGGCGCGCGCTGTCGTCTCCACGCCCATGGAGAGTTTGTAAGGCGTCACGAACGCCACCTCGATCTCGAAAATTTCAGCCGTCATCACCGGCGCCATCGCAACAGCGGAAATGCCTTCAATCATCATATACTCCGTATCTGGCCGTATCGGCCGACTGTTAAAATGAGGGGCCCGATGACCGCTGAAACGACAGGCTCCAAAAAATTCATCGCGCAAGCCCCGACCGTGTCATGTCTTCATCCCCAAAAGCCGCGTTGCCCCTACTCAAAATCAGATGGAATCTCCGCTCGATCCAGATGTGCGTCATCCCAGTCTAGCGATGCCAATTCGCCTAATGTCACGGGCTTCAACGGTGGCCGAAAGTGCACGAAGCCAACGTCTGCCGGTGCGCGGCGCTGAGCGGCCGCAAGAATTCGCGTGATCGAATAGCCACATTGCCGCCCCTGGCAAGGACCCATCCCGGCACGAGTTACGGCTTTGATTTGATTAGGGCCGGGTTGCCCGACCAATGCCAGCTTGCGTACGACGCCCGCGGTGACCTCCTCACATCGGCAAACGATTGTATCATCTGCTGGCTCAAAGATTTGTCGCCGAGGCCTGAACATGGCATCCAAAAAGGGCCTCACAGCTAATTCGCGATCGAGTTTCCTGCGTAGAGGCGTCGCCACAGTCAGGTCTTCACCTTCGGCAACAAATCCTAGCTTCTGGGCGATCCTTAAAGCCGCTATTTTCCCCCGCAGAAGAGCGGCTTTGGCCCCTCCAATTCCGGCCCCGTCGCCAGCGATAAATATGTTGGACCGGGACGTTTCCCCCCAGCCATCGAGAACCGGGGCAAAACAATCCTGTGAAAGGTTCCATTCTACTTTACAGTCGAGCGCGAGCGCCGCATGAATGTTGGGAACAACGCCTTCGTGAACCAGCAGAGTGGTCGCCTTCACGGTCACGAACGCGCCATTGCCTTTGCGGAACTGAAGCTCTTTTAGCCGTTTGTCGCCAAGCGCCCTGATTTCAGTAACGCCTGCTATGAACTGGGTTTTGCCTGCCCTGAGATTAAGCGTCCAGCCCAAGCCTTTCACCAATTCACTCGCCGCTCCAAGAGCGCGAGGCAGGTGACGAATTGCATCTCGCCATTGCCCGGCCGGCGTCGTATCGATATAGCCCGCAACCTGGCCGCCGGCACGAAGAAGCTGCATGGTGTAAAGTAGTGGCAAGGGACCGCTCGCTGCGATCCAAACGGGTTCAGTAGGAACCTGTCCTGCGTTCTTCAGGAGAATTTGCGCCGCTCCGACCGTAAGGACGCCAGGCAGAGTCCAACCCTGAAACGGAACAGGCCTTTCCTGCGCACCGGTGGCCAGAAGAATCGCCTTCGCTTCAATGACCTGAGCCTGTTTGTCTCGGCTCACAAATGCCCGGTAGCCTGGCTCGACCTGCCACAGTTGCGTGTTCGGTTGGTAAGTAACCCCACTCGCACGAAAGGCCTCTGCAACCTTCCGACCGTCGACATAGGAAGGGCCAAGAATATCGTCACGGCGGTCGGTCAACTCGACGGAACGCCAAATTTGTCCTCCAGGCGCTCCCTGGTCATCAATGACCATAACTTCAAGTCCATAGCCCTTGGCGACCATGGCGGCCGCCATACCTGCCGGACCCGCACCAATAATTAACAAGTCTACGCTTTTGATGACTCTATCCTCCGCTTGCCAGCCTGACGTGTAACCTGCATTCCGTCGCATACGGCCTTAAGGCACGTCTGAACCGACTCGACGCCGTCGACTTTGGCAAGACAATCGAAGCAAACGCCCATCATACAATACGGTGCACGCGGACTACCTGAAACGGCAGTCAATCGGCCCCAAGGCTCCTCCTGGCGAAGAAGCACCGCAGCGACACTCTCCCCTAACTCCGCCCTTACCGGCACTTCGTCGATATTTACGGTAATCGTGCCAGGGCCAAGGTCATGCAGCTTTCGAAACATCAAATCGCCTTTCGCTAAAAACTTTCAGGGAGGGCGAAAAATGGCCTGTCACAACGGCATTTGCGAAGTCTTCACAGTGCAACGCCGCAAGGGTTACGCCCGAATGACACACGGCAACGAAGACGCCTGGATGCATCTCAGACCGAGCATAGATTGGACTCCCGTCTGGCGTCAGAATCCGAAGCCCTGCCCACTGACGCACGAGGTGGGCCTGTCCAAGCGCGGGTATGCAACGAAGAGCCTCTCGGCTCAAATCGGAGGCTGAACTCACACGGGTCGACGCGTCGAACCCGACATCATCGTGGGTGGCACCCATCATGACCGTTCCTTCAGCCGTCTGGCGCATATCGAGCATGGGAAGAGGCAATAGAGGCTGTAGCCGTTCGGTCACCAGAATCTGCCCTCGCTGCGGGCGGACGGGAATCTTAAGGCCCAACTGAGCAGCGAGCGCGCCAGTTCCCAACCCAGCAGCTATCACCACCTTCGCCGCATGGACTCGCTCCTGGCCAAAGCTGACAATGAACCCCCCGTCGCCATCGGATACTACGGTACTTACTTGATTGCCCCCGTGTACCTGTCCACCATTATGAATTATCGCTGCGTTTAAAGCCATTAGTAAACGAAGCGGATTGACGTGCCCATCACGCGGACCAAAGCTCGCACCCGCCACTTCCGGCCCGAATTCTACCTTGGGAAACAGCTTCGATAGCCCAGACCTGTCCAGCATTTCCCCGGCGGAATATCGGCCATCAAGTTGATTGTGGAGCCGCTTCAACCGGTTGAGCTGACGCTCAAATTCGTCTTCGCCAAAGCAAATTTTGACCCCGCCATTATGTTCGTATTGAAGGTCTATGCCTGTCGTTTCGGTAAGTTCAGCACTGAACTTTGGCCAAAGATCAACGGCTTCGCCTGACAATTGTTGGTAGGTGGGCACGTCCAGCCCTTTGCCGTGGGCCCAGACAAGTCCAAAATTGGCAGTTGTGGCGCGGAAGTCGCGATCGCCGCCATCAATGACGAGTACATGTACGTTGCGGCGCACCAGCCCGTATGCAATTGCGGCCCCAACGAGGCCTCCTCCAATCACAACAACATCTGCGTTCATGCCACTCCCCTTTTGTTATTTTTGATTTAACGCAAGAATACGTTATTCGTCCAAGTCAAAAGCAGGGGCATCTATTTCTGTTAGGTTATGGGTGGACTATCCGCCAAGCGTAGCCTGGGGAGTTTAACTTTCTTACTTTGGATTTTTGCGCGACGGGTCTGCACAATTAAATGGCGCCCGCCCCCTGCACCTCCCTGTTTTCGTCGACGCCAATAGGGCGGCGCCGGGACTACCTCGTCCGATATGCTAGACCGAGAGTTCTTGAGGCAAGCCTCGCAAATATTCGCCCGCAGGACGTCAAGTATCACGCCGGTAAATTACGGTGCTGCGCATCACCCGCGTCAGTTTATGGCAATCCTCAACAGGCAACGTACCCAGCTGGCATTTCGCTTACCCAATTCCATAACCTGTGGGAATAGGAACGCATTTTTTTGCGAATTGATTAAATCGTACGCGATCGTAATGTTTTCTTAGCGCCGGTGTCGACTGTGCGGAAATAATAATGGCGGCACACTTCGAGATGAAAAGTACGCACAGCACCCGAACTCCATTCCATGCACATGACCGGGAAGGCTTCGATTTCACCCGTACGCGTACCGGCCGTCATCCCAGCGGCCGACTCCATTTGAAAGCCCGCGAGGGATCGGGTCGCCTCGTATTTCGTGACCTTCGACCGGGAGCCACGTTCGGCACTTTTGAAGGGGGCAGCAATCATTGCCACAAGGACGCGAAGGTTGCGATCGACACCGGGCTCTTGTTCCCACTTTCCAACGGGCTTGAGCACTTCGTGGAGCCCCACGAAGGCGATGAAAGCCGGATTTCTATCGCCTTTAACGCCAAACCGTGAGCCCGCCATGACTAACGGACTAATTGACACCGCGGTCCGGCTCCAAAACGGCTCAGACCTAAAGCATGGCGAATTCCGCCGGCCGGCGCGGTCTAGGGAAAAGCCCGTCCGCGGGCAGAATATCGTTCACGCCGGCATCCACAATAGGGAGCTGGTGCTGCAACATGTTCGCGCCAACCAGCCGATCTCTCGCGTGGCACTCGCCGAGCTGACAGGCCTTACGCAGGCAACCGCCTTCAAGATCGCGCAGGATCTGCTGAAGGACAACTACCTTCTAGCCAGCCTGAAGCGCGAGGGACTGCGGGGCCAGCCGACTTCGCTTCTGAATATCAATCCAGATGCAGCCTACTCGCTAGGCGTCAATATCGACCGCGACCATATCAGCATCGTTCTACTGGATTTCGGCGGTCACGTCCGCGAGACCTTCCGCCGCGAGATTCCCTTCCCCTCGCCGACGGCTGTGACGCAACTCTTTCTGAAGTCCGTGAAATGGATAGAGCAGAACCGACCAGGCGTGATGGATAAGGTCGCTGGCATAGGGTTGTCGATCCCGGACGAATTCGCAAGGCCGGGCAACGCCCATCTAAAGCGGCTATGGGACGAAGTCTGCCTCGAAAAGCTATTTGTCGCCATTTCCCCATTGCCGCTCGTCGTTGAAAATGATGCGGCGGCCGCAGCAATCGGCGAGATGATCTTCGGCGCCGGCAAGGCCGTGAACAGCTTCTTCTATATCTATATCAGCGTGGGCCTCGGGGGCGGATTGGTCGTCAATCGCCGGTATGTTCGGGGAAGCCGTGGATTGAGCGGCGAACTGCGCTTCCTCCCAAGGGTCAACCCCTTCCGGCCAAGCAGTTCGGCCCTTGTTCAGGGGATCGAGTCTATTGTCTCGATCGCAGGCCTACTCAATGCCCTAGCGAACGCCGGGCATCCCTTATCTCGAATCGACGACGCTACGCTGGACGACGCGAAAGCCCAGACCGTGGTTCGCGACTGGGCTGGTCACGCCGCTGATATTCTGTATTTGCCCCTGCTCGCCGCCATATGCGTGGTCGACCCCGACGCAGTTTTTATCGGCGGCAATCTTCCTGCATTTTTAATCGATCTCCTCGCCACGCAAACGAGCAAACGCCTCTCGATCAGCCTGGGCCCGGATAGATCCGAGCAGATCGTTCGGCCGGGCAAGATCCCTGGGAATGCCGCAGCGATTGGTGCAGCTGTTCTCGGCTTCAAGGATCTATGGGGTCGCAATGTATTCGAATAACTATAGTTTCAACTTGGCTATGTGTAGCGGAAATGACGCAAAGTAACAAACGTAACATCTAAATTATTTATGAAATAATTATCTCAAATCGTTGACGTGACGTAAACATATTGTATCGATATGGGGCCGCGTATAACTATACTCTCTCCGGGGTGCAGTGAGGGCAATCTAGGTGGGGGCATTGGCGTGCCTCCACCAACCATATTTATACTCCAGAATGGGTCGGGGGCCGTTTCATCGTGTTTGGCAGATATGACAACTGGACAGATGTGCGCTTGGCACTGCTCGTCGCGATTTTCGTCGGAGTAGCGGCGCCAGCCGTGGCCGCTCCAGAAACCATCACTGTCCAGGTCAACCGCTCGGAACTGCAATCGCCCGAGGGTGCCGCGACGCTTTACCGCGAAATAGAATACGCGGCCTGGCTCTCATGCGAGACGCCTCCACAGCCGCATGACGAGTTTCTGAACTCCACTGCCGACCGGACCTGCCAGAAAATTACTGTCGCGAAGACCGTAACGGAGATCAATGACCCGCGGCTAAGCGAGTTTCATAGGCAGCGCGTCGAAGGTGCCGTCTCCGGCCGGAAATCCGATCACGCCGATCGATAGTGAACGTCGACGCTCCTAGAGCGGCAAACATTATGGATACGTGCCAGAGCCCCCGATGTATCTCAACCGAAATTCGAAGCGGCCACGGTAGGCATCGTATGGCATAGTTTAGCCCTGTGTTGCTGCTTTTTTCGGGACGCGTCGAAGCAGCAAAGCGGCAGGGTGCCTGCAGCACCTTGCCCGGCAGACATGTAAAACAATCTGCCCTTGACGCGAACTTCGCAATTAGTCGCCCCACGGCAACAAATATCATGCGGGTAAATCACGGGGCTTTTGCAGCCTCCATATTGGTTTTTAGCAATCCTCAACAGTCAACGCATCTGCGCGGGGTTTGCTTAACCTAAATCCCATAACTTGAGCGAATAGCAACGCTACTTTTTGCTAATTGATTTAATCTTACGTAAACGTATTGTCTTCTGAGCGCCGGTATGACTGTGCGAAAATAATAAACCTCGGATCGGAAACAACTATATGGCGACCTTCGTTCTAGTGCATGGCGCCTTTGCCGGAGGCTGGGCCCTATCGCGGGTCGCCGCCATTTTACGGGCGCAAGGGCATGACGTCTATACACCGACTCTTAGCGGACTTGGTGAGCGCGCGCACCTCGTAGATCACCCTATTAATTTGTCCACTCATATCCAAGACGTTGTAGCTGTAATGCAAGTCGAGGACCTGAAAGACGTGATTTTGTGCGGTCATTCCTATGGCGGAATGATTATCACGGGTGTTGCCGGCCAGATCCCCGAGCGAATAAAGACTTTGTTTTATCTGGACGCCGCGCTTCCTGAGGACGGCCAGTCTCTATTTGACATAATTGGTACCGAGCGAACACTACGGTTCCTCGAACAAAGCGGTGAGACTGGAACGACAATCCCAGCACCAGAACCACAATTCTTTCAGGCCGACCAAAGCGACATCGAATGGTTTAGACAGTCGGTTACGCCCCAGCCCGTCGGTACCTTTATTCAGAAATTGCGGTTAACGGGCAAGGAAGCTCTGGTAAATTTCCGTACCTTCGTTCGTTGCGAACGTTGGATGTCGGCTAACCACGGGGTTTACGCCAGGGTCAAGGATTTGCCCGGCTGGAAAGCGGTGTCGCTCGATTGCGGTCATAACATCATGATCGAAGATCCCGACACGGTCGCCAGGCTCCTGCTGGAAGAACTCACTCGGTAGCGACAATGGCGGGCGGATCTTGCTCGTCATGTCGCACCAACTCCGTTGGTCTGAATGCGCATCTATCTGGTGCGCGGATCAATTAATCTAGTTTAGCATCATTTGCATGGCGGCACAGTTAGAGATGAACAGTACACTTAAAACCCGAACTCCATTCCGTGGTTGGCATGTCGTTGGAGCTCTATTTGTCATCGGGTTCATGTTGTATGGGGGTGGACTTTACTCCTTTATCCTCTTTGTTCCTCCGATCGCGAAAGAATTTCACTGGAGTAGCGCCGGCACCGCCGGGCTCGTTTCCGCGTTCTGGATCAGCGCGCCCCTATCTCTGTGGGCGGCACCGCTTATTCGCAGGTTCGGCGAGAAGCGATTGGTAATTGCCGGCATCCTCATTGAAGCCATAAGTCTGATGGTTCTCTTCACAGCATCCTCGCTATGGGAGATGTATCTGCTCCGTGCCCTTGCCGGGCTCGGAAAGGTTATCTTCGCGATCACACTGCCGGTGATTATTTCAAAGTGGTTCTCGCGCCGTTTCGGACTCGCTGTCGCCGTGATGTTCAGCGGCTGGAATTTTGGCGGACTGGGCCTTGCGGTGCTAACGCAATATCTTCTGTCAAACATCGGGTGGCGGGCAACATCCGTTTCGCTTGGTGTGGCTCAGCTGGTCATTGCCTTGCCGATCGCTCTTTGGGGATTGAAGGCGGCTTCCGCCGCTGAGATCGGTCAGAATCTGGATGGCGATTCAACCTCACAGGTTGATCATATACCCGACATTACTGAAGTGAGCATCCCTGACTTGAGCACCGCCCCATCGCAGCCTCGTTATTTTGAACTCCTTCGGGATCTCATCAAGCGACCAGCCTTTTTGATTATAATGATCGCGTCGTCGATATTCTACCTGGTACCTGGCGGTGTCGTTGTGCATCAAGCGGCCATCATAGAAGGCACCCAGGGCACCGCTTACGTTGCGTCATACGTTCTAGGACTTACTGCGGGATGTACTGCTATAGGCGCGATCATCGGAGGATGGCTCTTTGACAAATTCCCTGTGAAGTTAACCGCGTTCGTGACCTTTTCCCTGTTGGGTGGCGGAATTCTTTGCTTGCTGGCCGGAACCTACAACGCGTCCCCTGTCTTGCTCATACTGCATGCGATTATGTTCGGCCTTGGCGGTGGAATGGGAGATATATTTTGGCTTACCCTATTGAAGCGGCGCATTCCAAATCCGCTTTTCGCCACGGGGTGGGGAATTTGGTATTTCTTACAACTGGCATTTAACGTCGTCGCGCCGGTATGCGCAGGTATGATTTTCGATAACACCAAGAGCTATCCATTCATGTTGGCGGTCGAAGTCGCCGTCCTCGTTATCCCCTTTGCGCTCGCCCTTTCGCTAGCAGGTTGGCGCAAGCGGTCACAGGACGGACGTCCGGCCAGCATCAGCTAACATCTCCACCAAGCCCCTTTGCGCCTTTCCTCAATCTGGGAAAAAACCATGTTTCTCGGAATAGATATCGGGACATCGAGCGTTAAGGCGCTCCTGCTCGATTGCAACGGGGTCATCATCGATCAGAAGACCCATCCGCTTACCCTCCAGCGACCGCGTGCGCTTTGGTCCGAGCAAACCCCCGACGATTGGTGGCAGGCGGTCGACCAGACCGTACGCGCCATCGATGCTCGCTCCCGGGCAAGCGTGCAAGCGATAGGCCTCTCCGGTCAAATGCACGGCGCCGTCGTGCTGGGCAAGGACGACCAGCCTCTTCGGGCGGCTATCTTATGGAACGATGGGCGTGCGCAGCCCCAATGCGCGACTTTGCTCCAAACCGCGCCTAGAACTTGGGAGATTACCGGGAATCCGGTCCTGGCCGGATTCACGGCGCCGAAGCTCGTCTGGATGCAGGAAAACGAGCCGGAAGTGTTTGCTGCAATCCGATCGGTGCTCCTACCAAAGGACTGGCTACGCCTGCGGATGACCGGTGAGAAAGTCTCGGACATGTCCGATGCCAGCGGCACCTTATGGCTTGACGTGCGCCAACGCCGCTGGTCGCCCGAAATGCTGGCAGCGACCAGGCTATCAGAGTCCATGATGCCGCGACTTGTTGAAGGGAGTGAAGTGTCTTCTCAACTGTCGGCCGCCGTCGCCGAGCAGTGGGGTATGGCGCGAGTCCCAGTCGCTGGCGGCGGAGGTGACAACGCCGCCGGCGCCATCGGTCTTGGCGTTGTCAGGCCAGGCGAGACTTTCCTGTCGCTAGGTACATCGGGCGTGATCTTTACTGTCACGGACGGTTTTCAGCCCCGTCCCGAATCTGGCGTGCACGCCTTTGCGCACGCTGTGCCAAAAACCTGGCATCGTATGTCAGTCATGCTTTCAGCGTCGGCGTGTCTGGATTGGGCGGCGAACCTTACAGGGAGCGCAAGTGTCCCAGCGCTTCTCGACATTGCGCTGGACGCCGATCCGCACTCCGACCTCCTGTTCCTACCCTATCTGTCAGGCGAGCGCACACCGCACGCTGACCCATCTGCTCGAGGCGTCTTCTTCGGTATGACGGGGCGCACGGGGCCGGCCGAACTCGCGCGCGCGGTGCTTGAGGGCGTGGCGATGGGGCTCCGCGACGGCCTCGACGTTCTTACTGGAGCGGGCACGGACATCATCGAGATCAACATGGCCGGGGGCGGCTCACGATCGGAACTTTGGGGACGAATCCTCGCCGCGACGCTAGGGCGTCCCTTGGTTTGGCACCAGGGTGGCGACACGGGGCCCGCTCTAGGCGCGGCAAGGCTCGCACAAGTAGCGGCCGGCGCGGGGTCGCTGGGCGAGGTGTGCAAGGCGCCCCAAATTACCGCACGAGTCGATCCAGACGAAGCGCTTGAGGACGTCATGCGCGAGCGTCAGGAGCGATTTCGGTCACTTTATCGAGCGGTTTCGCCACTCTGGCGCGCCTAAACGCCTTCAGAACACCCCGAGCTCAACCGCGGTCGACATCGTTGACCGGATACCCTTTTCGTAGATCATTTCAAGCCAGTACCTCACTGCCGCAACCAACTGAGGATTCTGCCCCAGGGACCCGAATAGCGCCGTAATAGATAGCACCGGCGTTGGGTCAGATCCGCCTTCCGTGGCTTTGGTGGCCAGCAATTCAGCCATCGGATGAACGACTTTAATGGGCTGGCCTTGATCGTCAGCCCCGCTGACCCGCCTTATCCAAGCGGCCAAACCAAGTGCAAGCAGATCGATAGGCTGTTCAGTTGCGAGCCGATCACGGATCGGATCGACGAGAACATTTATTGGCGCATCCGTGTTGACGCGTTGGGTCGTGTCCTTAATTGCCCGATTGGCGAAACGGTTGATAAGTGCGCGCTTGTAGGCAGTTAGGTCGATGCCCGGCACAGGCGAGAGCGTTGGACCTGTTTCCTTGTCCATCAACGCCGTCATGTACCTGCGGATGTGCGGGTCCTCGATAGTCTCGCTGATAAGGGCATAGCCCGAAAGTTGACCAATCGCCGCTATCGCAAGGTGGCTGCCATTAAGCAGTCGGAGCTTCATGAATTCATAGGGCGTGACATCATCGACGAATTGCGCGCCAACCTTTTCCCAAGCGGGTCGGCCGGCGACGAAACGGTCTTCGATCACCCATTGTCGGAAGAGCTCGGCATGAAGCGACGCTCGATCATCGATCCCAGTGTCCGCCGCGAAGCTTTCGATTTCCCCGTCGGTGGGAACCGGGGTAATACGATCGACCATTGTGTTCGGAAAGCTGGCATGCACTTCAATCCATCTGGCAAGCTCAGGGTCCTGGTGGGTCGCAAGCCTCAGGATCGCCGCACCGAGTACGTTCCCATTGTGCTGGATGTTATCGCACGAAAGGCTTGTGAAAGCATCCGCGCCTGCCCGCCATCGCCGACGATAGGCCTCGACAAGGATACCTGGAAGCGACTTGGGACGCGTTGGATTAGCAATATCGGCCGCAACTTCCGGGTTGTCGAGGTCAAGAGTTTTGGTCGCTCGGTCTAGGCAATAGCCGTTCTCGGTCACAGTCATGCTTACGATGCGCGTTTGGGGGTCCTCGATCGCGGCGAGAAGCAGGTCACTCGACTCGGACGCGTCAATAGCTGCTATAATGGAGCTAATGACAACGCGTCGCTCTATCGCGCCCTCTCGCTCAATCAAGCTGTACAGCCCCTGTTGACTACGTAATACATCGAGTAGCGGCTTGTCGGACGAACGTAGGCCGGCGCCTATTATACCCCACTCAAGCGCCCCCTCGTCCACCCCCATCAGGTCATGGGTATAACGGGCCATATGAGCGCGGTGGAAACCGCCAAGGCCAATGTGAACGATGCCGTGGCTAACGCGGCCCGGATCGAAATGCGGCTGTTCGAAACTCTCCGGCAGCGGAGGAAAATCGGATCGGCTAAGCTTTATCGGATTCATCGTTCGTCCCTATTTCAGTGTCAATCTAATGGCGCGTGAGCGCTCGGAAACCGCCAGAGGCGCTTTCGATCGAATGGTGCAAAGCCCGTCCACCTGTTTCAGCAAGGACGAGGATTGGACCTTGTTTCCGGGCATTGCAGGAAAGGTACGAAGCCCCGCCGGTTAAGGAAGAGCACTATTCCAGGAATGCGGCGTTTCGTTTTCGGGGCTTAGACATGATCATAGCCCGATAACGGGTGACGGCGACACAATCGCCCGTTCAGCAAGCAACATCGCACCGATGAGACCCGCCTTGTCCCCAAGTGACGGCTGAGAGACGAAACTATCCTCAAAGATGCGGGGATCGGTAAGGTAGCCCCCGAGCCAATGTCTCATACGCTGAACGACAGCGGCATGAAGGCCTGGGGAGAGTGAAACGCCGCCGCCGATCACAATGCGCTCTACTGACAGAGTTAAAACCAAACCTGCGCACGCTTGACCCAGGTAATCCGCAATCAGCGTGTGTGCCAGATGATCGGGCGCCAGTTCACTGAGCGATCGTCCCCATCGCAGCTTTATTGCGGGCCCGGAAGCCAACCCTTCCAGGCAATCGCCATGATAGGGACAGTAGCCTGCGAAGTCATCGTCGGCGGAGACACAACGTAGAACGCGAATATGTCCCATCTCAGGATGCATCATCCCGTGAACCGGGACGCCGTCTATTATAAGGCCACCGCCAATGCCAGTGCCGACGGTCAGGTAGGTGCCAGACTTTACGCCGAGCAAGGACCCGAACTGGCATTCGGCCATTGCTGCCGCATTAACGTCGGTCTCCAGTTCGACCGGTAGGCCGAAGTTACCGATTAGGGGATCAACAAAACTCGCCCCAGACCATCCGACTTTGGGCGTCGAAAGCAACCGCCCCCAATCTGCCGCACCTCGATCGAGCCTGACCGGCCCAAATGATGCCACGCCAAATCCCCGCAGTTCTGCCCGGTAGGGTTCGAAGAACTCAAGTATGGCGTTGATCGTCGCTTCCGGCGCGGTCGTCTCCACTCGGGCAGTGGAAAGTATTTCTGTCGCTGAGGTTCCGACGGCAAGATTTATCTTCGTCCCACCCGCCTCTACCGCCCCTATCAATCCAAATTCCATTTCACCTATAAGGCAACCGTGTCATTGCCCCTCCGAATGCTGAAAGTGTACGGAAGGGGTTAGCCTGCCCCTCACCTTCGAGTAATTCCAGAAGGCTCAAACGGGAATCCCCGATCCGCTTGTTGTCTGGCTCCGATATCGGGCCGACCAGATCTCTCACATTACTGGCCGCCGAGTCGGCAAAAACGGTAAGGCGGCCCCCTGATACACTTGCTATCAGGAGGCCGCTTTTCCTATGCATCCGCCAAAGGCGTCGTGCCTCTGTAGCCCGGCAATGTGAGCCGAACTAGGCGTTCGAAGTCTTTACATCTTGAAGCGAATACCAAAGCGGTAAGTGCGCCCCAAGGTGTCGTAGAGGTTGGGGTTCGTGCCGTTGAGCACCAGACCGGCGGTTGAGCCGATTAGGGCTGGCGCCTTATCCCCGATGTTATTGATCGTCAGGAACACCGAGGTTGGGGTGTGGGTCGGAAGGTTATAGGTGAAGTTGGTGTCGAAATAGAGCGCACCGGGTGCGTGATTGTCGTTGATCGTCGGGTGGTTTCCGGCCTCTAGGGCGGTTTGAACCGGACAGTTCGTCGAACATTCGATGTAGGTTGTGTTTAAGACACCGGCGCTAAAGCCCCGCGCCGTCAACTGCGCCGCAAAGGTTCCATTGTCCCAACGCGCGGTGGCAAAGTAACGCCACTTGGGCACCGACCCATCGCCACCGCCGCTCGCGTTCGGGCCCTGATTGTTGCCGCCGACACTGTCGATTGGCGCAGTGATGCCATTGTCAGTGATGTTATGTAAGTTGTTGGTGGCAAGCGCGTGCAGGGTCATCTTGCCGTTCAAGAGCGGCCGGCTGTAACTTGCTTCGTAGTCGACGCCGCTCACTTTTTGGCCAGCGAAGTTCACCGGCTGAACCGTAACCGCCGTAATCTGATCAGACCCATTGCGGGTGATGCCGGAGCAAAGAGCGGTGTAACCGATGAAACATTCGTTGATGACGGTCTGCGCGTCCAACGTGGTGATCGCCTGGCTAATGTCGATATGATAGTAGTCCACCGACGCCTGGAAGCCTGGAAGGAAGGAAGGCTGGAAGACAACGCCGAACGCCGTGGTGTCGGACTTTTCTGGAGTCAGGTCGAGATTGCCATTCGTGACCTGGAAAACGGAGCGGGACGCGTTGTTATGAAAGGGGTCCAGAATCCCGATTGTCGTGGTCTGACCGGCCTGGTAGAGCTCCGCGAGATTCGGCGCGCGAATGTCGCGTGACTGCGTGGCGCGGAAGGTAATGTCGTCGACCGGCTGCCAGGTCAAGCCCGCCTTCCAGGTCGTCACCAGGCCCGAGAAACTATAGTTAGTCTCCCGCACCGCCCCGTTAAAGTCGAGGCTCTTGGCGAAGGGCAAGTCCTTGGCCAATGGCACCACGGTCTCGAAGAATCCTTCGGTGACACTATAACCGCCGTGGAGGCGGCTGGCCTTGTAGTTGCCCTCGAACCATTGGTTCAACAAAGAAGTCGGGTCGTTGCTACCGCTCTCCGAGTCATGGCGATATTCGATGCCGGTCGCTACGGAGATCGGGCCCGCCCAGTCTTGGATCGGGTTGCCGGTAACAGTGTAGGACGCTACGTTTTCTCGCAGGTAAATGTGTTCCCAGGACGCGCCGTCGATATATTTTATCGCGGCCGCACTATTCACGCCCGTGCCAAAAACGTTGTACGGAACGCAGCCGTTGGTCGGATCGGTTAAGGTTGACCGACAGACGATGGCGTTGGTCGCGGGATCTCGCACGGCATCGATTGCATTGGTGTAATGCAGGGTGTTCATCATGCTTTCGGTGGAGACGTAATTATCGTTTTCGGTCGCCTGGACGTAGGCATTCCACTTCCAGTTGGAGCCAAGGGCATCAAAGTCGCCACTGGCGCCGAGAACTGCCCGCAAAGCATTCCGGCGGGTCACGACTTGGATCTCACCCAAATCCTGGTTCAGAGTGCCCAGGGTGAAAGGACCCGTGATTTGCGAGGCGATGCTGGCGGGGATGAAAGCGTTATCGGGCTGGATGGTCTGGCCGCCCCACCAGTTGGGAAAGTTGTTTACGCGCGAGGTGGACGTATTATATGAGAACTGGCCGAAAACCTGGAAATGGTCGCTGACTTCGTAGCTCGTTCGCAAAAACGTGCCCCAGCGCGACGTAGCAGGCAAAAGGTCTGCGTCTGCGCCGTCGTCCGTCAATCGCCAGTCGCCGCCTTGAATAAAGCTGCCCCCGCTGCTGGCTTGGTTAGGCCAGTTAAGCGTCCCGCGCGTGCCTCCGGCCCCAAAATAGGTTCCGGTCAGTGGTCCGGACATGATTACGCCACCGGGGGTCACACCGTTGCCGGTGCCGTTATAGAAGCCAACGTTGGGAAGCACCAATATTGAGGGCTGACCGTTGGATCCCGTATAGTTCGGATTTTGGATGGCCTTAAGACCGTTATACCAAGACCGTGGAACATATTGGACACCGGCGTCAGAGGCGGCGTCCACACTGACCAAGACGTGGCCACGGCCGTCCGCGAAGGGGGCGCCCGCCGCTAGCGACAAAGTGCTGTTGTGATCGTCGCCGGCGTTGGTAAGGCCGCCCGACAGCTCGCCTTTGATGCCGGTAAAATCCTTGTCGAGCACAAAGTTGACGACGCCGGCAACAGCATCGGAGCCCCAGTCCGCCGAAGCGCCACCGGTCACCACGTCGATACGTTTGACCAGGGATTGGGGGAAGGTGTTGATGTCGACCCAGCCGGTCGTCGTTGCAGGACCGACCCGTTGGCCATCAAGCAGAACCAAGGTGCGGTTCTGGCCAAGATTGCGCAGGTTGAGGGCGTTGATCGAATTCGTGCCGTTACTGGCGTACGCCACTTGGCTGGCGGGAGTGGCGCTCCCTGACACGGAGGGCAACTCGTTTACAAAGTTTGCGAGGTTGGGCTGCGCAGCGGCAGCAATTGTTTCCGGTGTGATTACAGTTGTGGGAGTCGGAGCCTTATAGCCATTCCGCACGACCCGTGTCGAAGTGACCACCACGACAGTCGTGTCGTCAGCTTTCGGAGCTTGCGCAGTCGGTTGTTGTGCAGCTGCCGTCTGCGCGAACCCCGATGATGACACGCCTAGTCCAACTAAAATCCCGACGCTCGCACTGCACAACATGTGCAGACGACCCCGAGACCGCCGATTTGATGCTTTACTCAACATTTGATACTCCCCTTTTTGACATTTGATGTATGTGCAGTCCTGGCCACAAACAGCGATCGATACCCGCCACTGTCTTGAAGTTGTCATAGTGGTGTTATCAGGGGGCCTATCTGTCAAAGTCCAAAAATCACGCCGCGTATTCCTGTAGGTTATGGGAGTGTTGGGTTTCGGAGGCCGAATTCAGCGCTGGATATCGAGTGGGCCTCAAAATTGCCTATAAGATATAGAGCGCAAGGAGCCGGCGTGTTTCGGTTAGGTCGTGAAGAACATCCAAAAGAGATGGAAGTGAGATCCTTGTAGAGACTCGGTCTGAATTCGGGATGGCCTTTAATGAATCAGATGATGCGAAAATCACACACCCAAAATCGAACCTTTTCTGAATTGACCATTTTTACGACACTAAAGTTAAGATAGTTGCGCTCGACGTTTTCGCTACATAGGCGAAATTTGCTCGAACGGCTTTACTCCTTAAGCGCCGGTTTCGATGCGAAGAACCGTTGAGAGAGCCAGATTCGGGATCCGTAGGTGTCAAGCTGCCGATCATTCGACTTGGTGAACGGATGGGTGCACGCACGAACAACCGCTACAAAGAGCAGTGGGCGCAGATTCGCAGGCCGCTACCACCATAGCTTCTCTGAATACATGACCGCTTTTTTCGACTCTGGCGCGGGCGCCGACAGCCATAGGGATCATTTTAGCGATCAGTTTGCATCGATCCGACCAGCGCCTCTGCAACAGTGTGAATCTGCTCGATAGGAATGCCGGAGAGGTTTATACGACCAGCCCTTGTGCAATAAATGCCATAGGTTTCGGCCAGGTTCACCGTGGCGAACCCACTGAGCGGTAAGCAGGCGAACATACCGGATGAATTGGCAATAGTGCGGGCGACGGTCGTCGCGCCGAGGCTTTCGATTTCAGTCGATAAAGCACTTCTAATTGTCGAGATACGCTTCCTCATCGATTCCAGCTCGGGATGCCAGAAGTCCGCGTTCGAAAAGACCTTTGCTGCAACCGATGCCCCATGCTCTGGCGGTACGGAATATGTACGCCTGGCAATCGACTCAAATGTGGTCACCACTTTTGGCAGATCATCGACGGGCCCGCCTATAAAAGTGGCGGCGCCTATTCGTTCGCAGTAGAGCCCCATATTTTTGGAACAACTGGATGCGACGAGGATTGTATCGAGTTGATCAGCGAGCAGCCTCAGCCCTTCGGCATCTTCTTCCAGCCCCCTCGCCAAGCCTTGATAAGCTATGTCGATAAGGGGAACCAAGCCTTTGTCATTGCAAAGATCGGCGAGTATCTGCCACTCGGTTAAAGTTGGATCCATACCCGTAGGATTGTGACCACATCCTTGTAAAAGCAGGATATCGCCTGGCCTCGCGAGTTGAATATCCTTGGCAATGGTCTCGATGTCTAGTCGGTCTCCGATTGCCTTCCAGCCATAATACCCGACACGCAAATGGGCCGCTCGCATGATCGGCTCGTGATTGACATAACCTGGGTTTGATACCCAGACTCTGGCCTGTGGGTTGGCCATAAAGATAAAATCACCCAGGAGGCGCAGGGCACCCGTACCACCCACGGTCTGGATGGTGACTTGCCTTGACAGCCGGCCTTGATCGTTTCCCAGGACCTGTCTGGCGATTGCGGCATTGAACTCTGGATTGCCCGACAGTCCGCCATAGCCCTTCGCTCGGCGTTCAGCAAGTAACTCCGCCTCCGCCTGGTAGACCGCGGCCAAGGTGGGTGTATGGCCGCCGTCGTCGCAATAGACCCCCATAATGAGGTTCCGTTTATCGCCACGGGGATCGGCCCGGTACTGCTCTATAAGCGAAAATAATGGATCAGGGGTTAATGGCTTAAGGGCGCTAGAGAACGAGCGCTTTATATCCATAGTCATCGGTTCTCCCCCTTGTTAGCCAGAATGACGCCCAACACGATGAGGGGAACCCCCATTAAAACTGGGATGGTTAGGGCCTCGTCTAGAATGGGAACCGCCACAACTGCCGAGACTGCCGGCGCCAGCGCACCTATGTTCGCGCACCGAGACGCTCCTAGATTGCGCACTGCGAAAGCGTACGCAAAGGTCGACAGGAGGCCGACGCCCAAGCCCTGGACTATCAAGAACGGCGATAGGGCAGACAGGCTGCTGCTTAAAACGTGACTTTTCACGGCGCCACACGAGATCGCGACGAGCAAGAGCAGCAAGGACGGCCAGGTCACTACCATCGCGGCCGTAGCCGGCTGTGCGGCCAGCCGCTTCAGGCCAACCGCATAGACGCCCCACAAGAAGCTGGCGACTAGAAGGAATATGACGCCCTCAAAAAAGCGGCCCGTGTGCGTCATGTGATGCGGCGGCACGCTTAGGCAGACCACAGCGGTCGTGATGATCCCCAACGCCACCCAACTTGCTTTGGATAAATTCCGATTGAGCCGGTTGCTGATGAAGGCAACGCTCACCGGCATGGTGCCGGCAACGATCGCGCTGACGTGCGCTGCAGAGGTCGCTTGACCGCCTAAGGCTGCGATTAGAAAGAAGGGCAAACCGCCCCCGATCGCGACCATGCCTGCGGCAACCAGGTCTACCCGTCTCAAAGACTTCCAATGCGACGGCAGAAGGAAAAGAAGGAAAACGCCGGGAACGCCAAATCGAATAAGCGCGATATCACAAGGTGTCAGTTGGGACGGCCCGATTGCCCTAAGAGACACGGCGAAGCCTACCCAACACGCTAGCACCAAAATCATGGCGCCGAAGCCTTTGACGGTATCGTTTCGCGGATCGGCCCAAAACGCCGGGCTAAAGGCTTTGACGTGGTGAAGCATACGCCTTCCTGAAGTACTGTTGTCAGATTGAAGGCAGGGTAACGCGAATTGAAATTGATTATCTTGCTATTTATGCCAATATTGTCATCCATATTAGCAGAACCTGCTACACGGTATCGGAAATGGATGAAAAAGATCGACAGATCATTGCGGCGCTTCAGGCCGATGGCCGCCTGACGAACCAGGAGCTATCTGAACAGGTCAATTTGTCACCCTCACCCTGCTTGAGACGCGTACGGATACTTGAGGAAGCCGGAGTCATCAAAGGCTACACCGCCGTCGTCGACGAGACAGCCTACGGTTTACCGATCATTGCCTTCGTTCAGATCAGATTGGAGAAGCATTCGGGTGATCGCGTAAATGTCTTTGAAGGACAGATCGCAGCTATTCCTGAAGTGCTGGATTGCTACATGATGACCGGCGGCATGGACTATCTGCTGCGTGTTTTGGTCAAAAGCCTAAGCGACTATGAGCATTTTGTGAGATCACGGCTTCATCCTATCGTCGGCATTACCTCGATCGACAGCAGTTTTGCCTATGGAGTCATCAAACGCTCAAACATATATCCGAAAGTCTAGGCTTGCTGGATTAGGGCGCGTAGCACGTCGTCGCCCCTCATTTTAGACGTTTGCAGGGATATCAGTTTAGAAAGGCGGACGTGACGGCGTCGACCGTGTGACTAATCGAGGTACAGGTCTTCCTGCTCCCCTCCACCTACGCCCCATGGACTCGGCTCGTCCGTCGCTTGGGGGAAATGGTCGGACAGGACCCAACTCAGGGCGTCGTGGTATCGGCAGAAATGGCGAACGACACGACTTGGCGCGGTCGGCGATATCGTCGGCTGCGTCCCCTTATCGACTGCGTCCTTTGACACGATCGCGAGCTTCGTACGCGGCACATCTGTCGGAATACGCTCAGTCCAGGCCTTTCCCATAGCTTCGATGTCGTCGGCCAACAAAAGCGCGGTGAAGCGCCGGAAGTCCATGATGCGATTGTAAGTCCAAGGGGCTTGGACGGTGTCGAGATGCTCGAACAATTTGCGGATAAAATCCGGACCGGACATATCGCCGATTACCCTTATCGTAATCAGGCGCTCGGTCTCAAAAACGTAAAACTGCATTCGGCCAAATTCGGCTAGTGGCATCGCGTTTCCTCGTAATGTCGCGCCCCGGGGTTGTTCTTAATTGAACTTTAGGCGCCGTCTCCAGGCCCTCCCGTGAAGCGACCGACCATGCCTCTCAAAGCAAGTTGCGAATTGGAGGAATCGCTAAAATCCTCCTTGAGATACTTTGACGCACAGTATTCGTGCTTGCCGGACGCCAAGTAAAATACCGTCTGCCGCTAGTTTGGTGCGCCCAATAATGGCGCCTCCGCCTCATATCGCGTGAGAAGCTTCCGGCTACGGCTACAGGACTCACCCATGCGTTCAACAAGGTCGATTAGAAGGGCCTTCTCGGAATCTTCGAATCTCGAAAAGATCTCGATCTCCAACTCCCTTGCCCTCACAACCATCTTCTCGACGAGCTCCCTGCCCTCCAAAGTGAGCCGCAAAAAGTGAGATCTTCCGTCGAATGGGTTCATCTCGCGCGAAATAAGTCGCCTCTTACACAACGACATAACGGCTCGCGAAATGGGAACCTTGTGAAGCGACACGAGCTCAGACAGCCTATGCTGAGTAATCTGGACGCCTCCAAACAAACCCATCATAATACGCCATTCCGCAATGCTTACGCCGTAATCTTCCGTATAAGCTGCGGAAACAAGTTGCCTAATTCTCTCTGAGGCGACGTCCAAACGGAATGGAAAATAATCATGCAGACCGAAATCTTGTTTGCTCAATTTAGTCCCCTGTAGATTATCACACGACTTTTTAGTCGTCTCTTCGTAGGCGGTTCAATTAGACTGCGAATTCGATACTTCAACTGTCGCAGTGGCCAGCCGCTAAAGCTTCAGGCCACGATCCGAATATTCGGCCAGTTCCGCGAGCGCATGCGCCTTATCAACATAAAAGTTCGCAGGAACGGGATTGTGTGATCCCAGGAAGCAGAACTGCGCCTTGTAATCCCTGTGAATAGGCTCGAGCCATCGACCTCGAAGGTAGGTGACGCCGATGACCTTTCGCGTCAGATGAAGCCGGTGTCCCCTGATAACGCGAATTTCCCATTCAGCGACACTGGGCCTTCCCTCCGGATCGACTTCAACGCTAAAGAATTGTTGGCCCGGCTGATACGGCCGCCCGTCCACATTCGACCCTCGGGCCTTTTGACGAATGGCTATCTCGTCTCTGAAGGCTTTTCTTGCCGGCAGATGCCTCGCGCGGTTCACCACCACCAGCCCATCCTGATGCAAGTCAATGTCACCCGACGTCGAACCCATATCTCCCCTCAACCTCTTTTTGAAAAAATAGCCGCCACGTAAAATGCGGCCCCACCTTTGGGATCAAGAAAGGCAGGGCCGGAGTTGACCACGCAAGAAGGCGGGAATTTGCAAGAAGTCCAAACCCCGTATAAGACCGAAACTGGGTGAAAGTTCCCACGATTACCGCCATAAAATCAGCGGAATGTGCGGAAATGTCGACTTCACTCATGTGGGTGAGCGATGAAACTACGCGATTGGACGATATTCGTCTATTTGGAAAAACTGGGTATGGCATTCCAAGAAGTTATGGAGCGCCCAAGGTCAACACACTTCGACGTCTACGGCCAAGCCGCCAATACACGTTCCTTATGTTCGGAATTTATTCCGCTTCCGGTCCGGCACAGTGTTTCGATTACGGCCTCTTTTGAGAGGTTGTGACTTCCGTCACCCTTTAGCGCCAAATAGGCCGCACTAATGGCTCTAACCGCCGCCTGTGCGCCGCATTCGGTAAAAGGCAAGTGAGCCAAGTCTCCCACCAGGTCGCAAGTCAGTTCCAGACTACGCCCCATACCCATGTCCGCTGCGTTTACTACCTGCACATTGGCGCCGCCATGCGCGGCAGTCAGACCCGCTGCTGCCATCGAACAGGCAACACCTATCTCACCCTGGCAGCCCATTTCGGGGGCTGATACTAAGCGCTTTTTTTGATGGAGAAGCCCTATCGCTCCTGCGGTCATCAAAAACGAGCGAGATCCGTAAATCGTGGGCCGTGCCGTGAAAGCCTCGTAGAATTTTAGAACTGCAGGCAGAACGCCGGCCGTACTCGTCGTAGGCGCCGTGGCGACCCGATCTTCAGCAGCAATTTCCTCGTCGACGGCCAAGGCATAGAGTCTCACCCATTCAAAAATTGATGAAGACTCCAAATCCTGTTCACCTGACTTCAAGGTCTCGAAGAGTGCCTTTGCTCTTCGCTTTGCGTTTAAACCTCCTGGAAGAAAACCGTCATGGCGGCACCCCCTTTCTATGCGCGAGAACATCGCTTGTCGGACCTTGTCCACAAAGCGTTCCGTTTCTTTGCGTGGTCTGTAAATGTCCTCATTTGCCAACATGGCATCGGAAATACTCATGCCGTATTGCTTGCCAAGATATAATAGCTCGGCGGTGGACGAAAATCGGTACGGATTGTGCAATTTCGATCGTGCGGGTTCAGAACCTTCCTGTAAAATTCCTCCGCCGCCGATTGAGAAAAAGGTCTGGCTTAGTCGAGTCTCATTCAAGTATTCCGCATGAAATCTCAACGCATTTGCAGGACCCGGCAAAACCTCCCCCTCGCGAAATATAATGTCAAAATCCTTGCAGAACGGAATTTGACATGTGGCGTTCAAGTTCAGCGTGCCGAGGATCGCAAGGTTATCAATGATCCTGGGAATCACCTCCGGATCAACGCGCTCCGGTGCGAATCCGGACAGCCCCAGAATGATGGCACTATCGGTTGCGTAGGCCTTTCCGGCTTGGGCGAAAGTACCGAATAGCTCGCACCAGACCCGGTTCGGTCGACCGGAGGCTAGCGCTAGTTCTGCAAACCGAAGAGCCGCCCGCATAGGTGCGGTCATAGGGGAGCATAAGGGACCAATGCCTAGGCTGAATAAGTCCAGCACGCTCAAGTCGACAATTTCCGGAACGGCTTTCGTCACGAATAGATCTCCGCTTATGTCTCTATGAGTCGATAAAACCCGCTTCGCTACTGTGATGGGCCGCCGTGCCGCCAGATTAAAGCCAGGACATATTGTCGCGAAAATTTCGCCTTTACTCGCCCTTGGCGCTCCTGTCGAATGCACCCGACTGTCGAGTTACCTAATAATGTTGGCGCACAACGCGACTAGAATTTTGAAGCCAAGCCCGAATATTCGAACTGACGCTAGTCACCCGACAGCCACTATAAATTGAATCTCAATCTTGATATCAGCGGACGCCAGTTTGGCTTCCACTGTCGCGCGCGCGGGGGGCTGATCTTTGTCAATCCAAGTTTCCCAGATTTCATTCATGCCCCCGTAATCGTCGATATCGCGCAACCAAACCATGGCACTTATGATGTCGCTTCGGGTTGAGCCTATTTTTCCCAACAGTTCATCAGCCTTTACAAGCACTTCATGGGTTTGCGCACAAATGTCGCCGCTACGATCATCCGAAGTAAGACCTGAAAAAAAAGCGGTCCCATTGTAAACGACAACCTTGCTGAAGCGGGCGCCGCGATCAAATCGTGAAATCACGCGCCTGGGGTTGCCTTCGCCATCACCGCTCTCCGACATGAAGTTCTCCCTTTCAGACGCCATGCCAATCCGTCAATTCGGGCGCCGCCTGCTATCTAGGCCCCTATATGATGGGCGGGTCTTCTGGCGTCAAAGTCGAATAAACGCCAACTCTATTCCTCAGGGTTATAGGCATTCTGCCCTCATTTAAATGAATGTGTAACCCGCGGGACCCGGCATCTAATCATTGTCCTCCGTTGCCGCCCTAACGCCAACTCCAAGGCCGGTTGGGTCAGGCAAAAACGTCTTGGGCTGTTTCCCGGATTCTTCTCAGACCAAATGTTCCTGAAGGGGGCTTGACTTATATAACTCTGAGGCCTCTAATTTGCTGAACGCATGTCACGAGGTTATACATGAAAACTCGCCTGAGCCTGCGCCAGATTGAGGCGTTCAAGGCGGTCATTGAGCAAGGTACGATTAGTCGCGCTGCGAATGTGCTGCATGTCTCTCAACCGGCTATGAGCAAGATGATTACAAACTTGGAGCTCGATGCCGGGCTCCTGCTGTTTGACCGGTTGAAGGGCCGCCTTGCCCCCACTCAGCGTGGTATGCGCCTTTACGATGAAATCGATCGAATTTTTGCCGGCGTACAGCAGGTTGAAAACGCTATCGATGCCATCCGGCGCGAAGACCAGGGCCGAATTACGATTGGGGTTATGCCGGCACTTTCGGGCAGTTTCGTGCAAATGGTTACGTCCGCATTTTTGAAACGTCATCCGCGAGCATTTTGCGTTGTCGAGAGCCGGGGCTCCCCTCAGATAGCTGAGTGGCTTGTTACGCGAAAACTGGATGTTGGATTTGTCGAATCCGGAATCGACAACCCGTATTTGCTTAGCGAACCTATGATGGAGCATGCATTGGTTTGCGTCTTGCCTGTCGGACATCCGCTTCAGGCGAAGGCCGTCATTTCGCCAACTGACCTAGACGATCAGCCCTTTATTTCTTTTTCACCTGAAGATTCCACGGCACGACATATTGCGTCTACAATGGCCGACCATCGAGCCCATCTCAATGTCGCACTCGTCGCCAGCAACGCTCAGACCGTCTGTGAATTTGTCGCTGGCGGCCACGGTGTCTCATTGATACACCCCGTTCTGGCAAGGAGCTTTGGCGAACGGCTCATCGTTCGGCCCTTCGAGCCAGTTATCCCTCACCATTTTCAAATTTGTCATAGCAGAGACAGTCGCCACACCCACCTTGTCTCGGATTTCATAGTCATCGCGCGGGACGTGGCACGGACCTTACTTTAGTTCGAGGACCATCTGATTCTGGACTTACAAATTTTTCTCAGAAGGCGATCATTCCGAGTTTCTGCCTTAGGAGATCGATCCGAATAAGCCGCAAACAGGGTCGATCGGTATCTGTGGTTTGTCGTCCAGGGGGGCGCCCCATAACCAAACTGAATTGAATGCGTCTATTTTTGACTTGGACGCATAAGGTAGCTTTGCGTTAAATCATCATTCGCGAAACATAGTGACCACGGCGGCCAAATTAAGAGAAGCAAATATCGTATACTCGCGTTTCAGATGACTCATATTTTTCTCTGACGTTGAAATTCATCAGATTGCTCGCTCTATCTTATAAAGCTAAATGATCGGCAGTCTTACTCTCATCGTTTACCATAAAATCTAACCGCGGCATGCCGGATTTAAACGATGATGACCGCGACTTTATTGATAGATGACGTATTAAGCCAAGTCGCGACGATGGTGAGGCCACATTTCGGTAAAGGCCAAACAGCGAAATACATTCCCCCGCTTGCACTCGTAAATGGCCGGAAATTTGGCATGGCGGTATGCACGCTATCGAAACCGGAGGGAGCGAAACTCCTAAGTGTGGGCGCCGAGCATAGCATCGGAGACGCTGACGAGCCCTTTTCGCTTCAAAGCATTACGAAGCTCTTTTCATTGGGCTTAGCGTTAAACTGCCTGGGTGATCAGGTCTGGACTCGCGTCGGAAAAGAACCGTCCGGCACGCCTTTTAATTGGCTATCCCAACTTGAAATGGAACACGGAAACCCTCGAAATCCATTCATCAACGCCGGCGCTATGGCAATTACAGATATGCTGCTGGATGTGGTTAGGCAGCCAGATCTGTTGGTTCGGGATTTTCTATCCACCCTTAGTTTATCGGCACTTCAGATCGATGAGAGTGTCGCATCGTCGGAGTTGGAAACCGCCTTTAGGAACCGGGCTATTGCCAACCTAATGCGCGAATTCGGGACCGTAAACCATGACCCGGAAGGGATCGTCGCCGCATATTGTCGCCAATGTGCTATTGCAGGAACCTGCCGAGACCTTGCGCGCGCCGCCCTGCCCCTTGCAGCAGGCGGCTATTCGCCTATTGTCCAGGACACCATATTCCCAGAGCGTCTCACTCGGCGAATTAACGCGCTATTGCTGACTTGCGGTATTTACGACTCGGTCGGTTCGTTCGCCTACCGCGTGGGTATTCCGGCAAAGAGCGGCGTTGGCGGGGGAATCGTCGCGATTGTGCCGGGGCAGGCATCCATTGCCGTCTGGTCACCAGAATTGGATCGCTTTGGAACCTCGGTCGTCGGCGGCTACGCTCTCGAATATTTTAGCCAGCTTACGAACTGCTCGGTTCTTTAACCAAACGCCCCTTCCAGTCGCTGAACCGTCTGCCCGTATGGCGCTCTCAGAATTGATAAATAGCTCTCGCAGTTGACCCTCACCTGGGAGCGGCCCTAAGCACATTTCTGCATATCCTGGAACACCTCCAATAAGTACAGGCTCTGTCGCCAATCCATTTTTTTATGACGCTGCCAAGTCTACAGGGAATCGTCGAACTAACGAGTTCCGGTCCAAATCCCATAACCTCGGTGAATATCCCGCGTATATTTTGGACTTCGACTAATACTCCTACGCCCCGTACACTGTCGCTCTTGATAGGTTGGTTCTGTCCTTCGGGTGAAACCTCGACGCCACATTTAAGCCGGGCGTAGTGCGGAACTGTCGGCTTGCGGGCGGCGCGTGAGGACGAGGCCCCTTTGGGGGCGGCCGACTTTTTGGGAGGTAGAGTTGAATAGTTTTTACAGCGGTCCTGTTTTTGAGATGGCGCGCCGTCAATTCGACGGGATAGCGGACCATCTCGAGATCGCTTTCGATGAACGTGATCGTCTCCTTTTGCCGAAGAGAGCGATTGCTGTTTCCTGCCCTATCCACCGCGATGATGGCTCAACAGCCGTGTTTCAAGGCTACCGTGTCCAGCACCACCTGACACTTGGGCCAACAAAAGGCGGCACTCGCTTCGCCCCGTCGGTCGATGTCGGTGAAGTCGCCGCCCTTGCCATTTGGATGAGTTGGAAATGCGCCCTGGCCGGCCTGCCCTATGGCGGCGGAAAAGGTGGCATCACGGTCGATCCCTACGCCCTTTCGCCTCGTGAACTTGAAGGCCTGTCCCGGCGTTACATGCAGGAAATGATCCCGTTCGTTGGCCCGCATACCGACGTGATGGCGCCCGACATGGGGACCAATGAGCAGGTCATGGCCTGGTTCATGGACACCTATTCCATGTATCAGGGCCAGACCGTGTCGGAGATCGTCACGGGCAAACCTGTCGAGTGCGGCGGCACGCTTGGCCGCCGTGAAGCCACAGGACGCGGCGTATCGTACCTCGTTGCACGGGCCATGGAGAACCTCTCCATCAACCCTACGGGGGCGACAGCCATTATTCAGGGTTTTGGCAATGTCGGCTCGGTGGCCGCCTTGAGTCTGGCCAAGCGTGGCGTGAAAATCATCGGTGTCAGCGACCACACGGCCGCCTATTTCGATCATCGCGGACTGGATGTGGTAAAACTTGACGACCACGTCCGGCGAAATAGGGTTTTAAAGGGCTACTCCGAAGAGGCGCTTTTCGATCCTCAAGACCTTATTCTCCAGCAATGCGACATCCTGGTTCCGGCAGCGATGGAGCGGGTCATTACCGCGGAGAATGCAGCCAAACTCCAGTGTCGCATTCTGGCGGAGGGCGCCAACGGCCCAACGACACCGGAAGCCGATGAGATCATCGAGCAACGCAACGACATCTTCGTCCTGCCCGACATCCTCTGCAACGCCGGCGGGGTAATTGTCAGCTATTTCGAATGGGTTCAGGGCCTGCAGCAATACTTCTGGGACGAAAAGGAAGTCAGCGACAAGCTCGAGACCGCGCTAGAGCGATCCTTCCAGAAAGTCCTTCGTCGTGCCGAGAGCGATGGCATCTCCCAGCGCAACGCCGCCCTCGCCATCGGCGTTGAAACCGTAAGGAAGTCAAAAAGCACCCGTGGGCTGTTCCCATAGAACCGACCAGCCTCCCCTTCAACGATTCCTCAGAGGATATCAAGATGAGCAATTTCCCTCTTGTCATGGACGAAAGCCCTCTGAGTGAACATGCGTTTTTCTCCCAGTTGACGCATGGACTGCCGGTCGACACCGTTCGGGTGTCGACCGGCTCTTTTTCAAATAACGAGACCCCACAGCAGATCAGGTTTGGTTCGCCTCGCTCCTCCAACCATTCATAAGATGGATATCTCCATGGCCAAACTGCCCGTGGCTCGTCGCGAGCTCTCTTTGAGTGAACATGCGTCGCCTTCTTCCTCCCGTGCGATGCATAAACTTCCGGTCGACGCCGCTGCCGCGTCGACCGGCTTTCTTTCGAAAGAAGAAGACCCCAAGCGGGCCAAGAAACGTGATTTGGGTATAACGGATGATGAATTTTGGTCGAGATTGCGAGACCGGGCCACCGACTAACTTAGGGCGCGACCTGAAAGGTGTTCCAACGGCGGACAACACAACGCACCAACAAGAAGTACACGACCCCTCCACATGTGAACGTGCGTCGCCTCCCCAAACAACGGCGCATAGACTTCCGGTCGGCGCCCTAAAAGCGTCGACCGGTCATTTTCCAACGGATGAGGACCCTAAACAGCAAGTCCACGACCGTATGCCGGCCCCGGAGGACGGCCTGGCCTTCAACCATCTTCAAAGTTTGAGACAATCTGGGAATATCATGTGGCGTTCCAAAAACCGGCCAATCGTTAAAACCGATGCCGATATCCTTAGCATGCCGGCCGACCATATCCTCCGGGCCGCCCAACGTATGGGGGCGCGGTTGGATCAAGAGGCCCTCGATTTGCAACGCGATCGGCTATTGGCCAGCATAAAGGCCGACATGGACAAGATCCTGATCGCGACGAAAACCCTCAAGGACAGGGGCCTGCCTGCCAACCGGGTAGATGAAGCCACCTATCAAGCCCTGCTTGTTGCTCTTCAGGATCTGAAGGACGCGGAAGCGGCGCTCCTTCGAGCCAATGAAGGGCTGTACCAACCTCACCGATAGTTTCTGTGCTCGAAGATAACATGACCGTCGGGAGAAAGGGCGACGGCCAGCCAAACGCTTTCCGCCAACCTCCTGAAGATCCTTAGTGAGGTTGGAGACCCTGCCTCACTCAGCCCGAATTCGATATCGAGCATAGGATTGCGAAGCACTATGGCGAACTTCCGCTTACCCAGTCGCCGGACCTTCACCTCATTCTGACGGTCACTCGAAGCGAGGTTTTGGAAAGCTAGAAAGTCAAGAAGCAAAAGCTGATTGTCAGTCACGAAATTATCCATGTGGATATAAATAACTAGTATATAATCGACACATGGTTCGATTATGCCTTGCCACGCCTGCCAGGTTTAAGTGTAAAATGGTCTGTCGGTGATAACAATTGAATTGCAATGAAGATTGTTGCTGTATATTAGAAACATAAATCCCCACATATATCAAAATTACTACACCACTCATCACTAAATTGCAAATATGCATTTTGCAAGCATAATATTTCGACTACATTTTGGAAAATTTTTCCCACATCTACGGTAGCGGGCAGCGCCAGCCGCCCCGGATCAAACGGAGCGTTCTCGGACAGATCCACAATCCATCCTTGGCTGCCCAAGGCTCGCCTTGCCGTCGACATGAAAGGCAGTGTTAGCGCGGTCGAGCGTGACGTCCCTACGTGGCGGATGCCAGGCAGCGCTCGGCCTCAAGCGCAACGAGGAGGGCTGCGCCTTTTAGGATCCTACGCCGATGTCTGCATCACCTAGGCAGATCTTTGGCTTCGACCCAGATCAGGCGCCAGTGCTAAGGAAAGGGACTTCAGTTTAGCATCCTGAAAATCGACGACCGTTCTGGAGACACCCGCTCGCAGCAAGACTTCCGAACTGAGCGTTGTCGTAATGCCGACGGTCTGAATTCCCGCCGTCGTTGCCGACATCACGCCGGCGAAGGAATCTTCAAAAGCTACAGCCGCGCTTGCGCGAACGTTACACGCTTCAAGTGCGCGAAGGTAGGGCATTGGATGGGGTTTCGGATGCGGCATCTCGGACGCCACAATCACAATATCGAAGCGCTTTGGCATATCTAAGACGCGCAGAATGAATTCGACATCCACGCGGGGCGCATTCGTTACGAGCGCAATAGCGGTTCCTGATCTGTCGGCCCAGTCAATGAAGTCCGCCACGCCAGGCGTAGGCGTCAGTTCCGACGCAAGTTCGCGGAACAGCTTTTCCTTACGGCCGACCAATATCCTGCGTTCCCGCTCTGAAAGTTCTGGAAAGAGCGTTTCAAATACGTTTGCAGTCGTCTGACCTGCGAGCTGAGACTCAAACAGTCTGATATCCAGCGCCTCGCCGTTTTCGCGGAGCGTCTGGCGCAACGCGGCAAAGTGTAGCGGCTCCGTATGGCAAAGCGTACCATCCATGTCGAAAAGGTAAGCCTCGGGCAGTTTCATTGTTGATCAATCCACAAGCGTGCGCGTCCAGTGTCTTTGCGAAAGGATGGCGACCGTGTCGACCTATCAATAGCGCCCAGCGCGGCCTGGTGAGGTGTGCGCCTAAACACCCCAATTTTTACATTACTGCCTCCTGCAGAGGAAGCCGATCAGATAAAAGCAGACAAAAGTTAAAGTCGAATTAATGCTGCGTCAAATGAGAGCATATCTTAAATAACTCGCTCCAAGTTTCAGTGAAAGTTGATATCCATTGAAACATATTTCAAATGATAACATATTTATGACGATACGGAATTTCGTTTTATACTCTATTTAAGAGAGATTTAATGCCACTTCGGCATTTATCCATTTACGAATCACTCCTATTAAATCTACCATGTATAATTAATGCTTGGGCCAACCCTAACTTGATCCGCGGGGTGTATCGTGGTCGAAAGAGGTGGCGCAAAATCGTTTATTGCATGTGGAATTACTGAATGATGTGTTGGCAATCGCATCGTTGAGACAATCGTACAGCAGGCCAATCCCCTCCCCGCGCTGGATCAGACGGATCGCTCTCGGGACCTGTCCTGTCTAGGCTTGGCATCGCGGCGCACAATCGCCGGCGCAACGCTGCGGTCAAACACTTTCAAATCGGCGGGCTTTTGTTGACGCTGAGACGCCGTCATCGCTGACGCTTTCGCGTCTTCTCGCAGGCGGTCGAATTGAACGACACTCCAGCTATTGCGATCGACTGTCTGGCGTTCGGTTCGGAGCACGTTGCCCGCCATATCCTTGATCGGTACATCGACAGACACAGGCTGCCGTCCCTTGAATGATACAGCAATGGTTTGCCCAGGCTCCGCCCCGGATTCCTTCAGGGCGCGAGGCATATCGACACCCCAGACCTTCGTCGTTCGCCCTTGTCCATCTTCGAGCGCGACAAAATGGCTTGGCTTCTCGCCAGGTTTGTCGAGATAAGGTGCGGTCCCTACCTCAACCAGCTTGCCGACATGGGTCCGTTCGCTGGTTAGCCGTTCATTGGCAAGCTCTCTTGCCCGAGCGATGGCATCAGCTCCATCGCCCCGGTGGCGCATCGTGGCTTCCATCACACGCAAGGCCTGGTCTTGCCCGGCCGTCAAAGGGATCTTGGGCTCACCCTTCCCGTCTTCAGCGAGCGGACCGAAGGTGGGGTGTGTTGGCGACAGCACTTTGTCACCCTGCACGGCAATCACGTTGGATTGCCCAGGCATCTTTCGCTCGGCACGAAGTTCTTCCAACCTGACCTTGTCCAGTTTGGTTGGTTGATAGCCGCTCACCTCGAAGTCGCGGAGGTTCGCCTGAAGCCAAGCCTCCCTGCGAAACTCCTGGGTCCCGGTCAACTTAAGGGACGACCAACCGCGTGTTTCTGCGAGATCGATCATCGACAGCACGACCGATGGCGTATCGTGCTGGGTGACCAGCTTCTTCTCCTGAGCTTCGAAGGCGACGTCGCCGCTTTTGTCGCGGAAATGGTATTTGTCATCGGCCTTGCGGTACTGCTTATTCAGACCGTCAAGCAAGAGCCTGATCCGCTCTTCTTCCTGGCCGTCCTTTGCGGCAGCTATGGCTGGCTGAGGAGATTTGTCGCTGGCCTCTGATTTTTCGGGCGCGGTCTGAACGCCGGATTCGGCGGTTGCGTTTCGCTCAGGGCCTTTTTCCTGAGGCGATGCCGTGTCGAGATAGGGTTCGGCCTGAAGCTTGCGCCGGCGCCGACCCGGCTCAATGGCATTAACGGGCGCGCCTTCCCGCTCGACCTCTGGCAACTCCGGAGGCCTCGGCACGAAGTCGGGAACGTGTTCCTCCCAAATCCGGCCGGCGCGGACCGGGTCGACGCTGGCTACCTTCACTAGGTCGGCCTGAATGCCCGACACCATGAACCGCGTCTCGCCACTCGACGCCAGGTCCTTGGAATCGAACAATTGCCACGGCACATCGTCGAACCTGGCAGCAACTTCCGTGCTCAAGGCATCGACGTCGAAATCGGGCGAGGAGGCTCGCTTAGGTTCTCTGGCCATGGTCTACCTCACTGAATTGAATTTCCACGCGACGGTTTCGGGCACGGCCATCGATCGAGCCGTTGTCCGCCACGAACGCGCCAGCCGACCTGACAAAGATCCGGATCTTTCCAGGTGCGACCCCTTCCGCCACCAGGAACCGTTTGACCAGGACGCCGCGGCGAACGAGGCGGTTCCAATTCGCCCGGCTGGGCTGCGCATGGTCTCCGCGAACGAGCAGAACGACGATCGTCGCCGATTTTGCCGCCGCAATCAGCTCTCTCCGCTGCGGTTCCTGCAGCGAGCCTATTCCTCCCGGCACCGTAAAATCGGAGATCACGAAAGGGCCTCTAATCGGCGCCATCGTCGCGCCGGACGTGGGTACGGCAGCCGTCGCACTCGCTACGATGGGTTCAGGAGGAACGACGCTCGGTGTGTGATCCCCCGTTGCCAGCAAACTGGCAACGGTCTCGGGCGTGTTCGCCGGCTGCTTGTCCAGACCCAGCGGGGCCAGTGGAGCACCCGTTCCGCATCCGGACAGGCAAACCAGGCCGGCAGCCAGAACAGTACTCAAAAGCGGTCTCATCAGGCCTCCATCATCATGTTTTCGGCATTCGCGGCCGGTGCTTCCAGACTCAAGTTCACAGGTTCAGGCGCGATATCTCCGAGCGCGAAGAACGCATCGACGAACCCCTCGACCTCCTCGTCAGACGGATTTTCCGGATCGGTGAAAGTGGGAAGCGCAGCGCTGTCGATCTCGAGGACGGCGAGGTCGATAGGATCGTCCAGTCTCAAGGGCCGGACACGTCTTTCGATCCGCGCAATATGGACATCGATGTCCAGTGTCGGCACCTCGACCGCCAGTTCCCCATTGCCGAAGGCCGCCTTGTCCAAATCAGCCTTGGATGGCAGACGCTTTATCCGGCGCAGGCTTGGACTAATCTCCTTGAGCCTGCCGATAAAAGCCGCTTCCCTAAAATATTTCGCCTTGGTGGCGCGGATGGGCTTGCTGTTCTCCAGCACAATGACCTGCTCGTCGTCGCTGAGTTCCTTCAGCTCCTGGGGTAACATCAAGGCGCGCTTCTGATCCGATACGTTTTCACTATTGGAGCCGCCAGAACCCCAGCCCCGGCTGATCGAACGGCCTGTCGATGTCGTCTTGGCGGTATAAAAGCCGAGCATCTCGCTATAGGCGTTGGCATCGCGCTGCTCGCGCGGCGTGAACAGGACCTGCATGGCGTGGTTGGTGATAAGCGTTCTGGCATCATGCTGGCCGTAGACGCCTTCGAGCTGGGCGACGCTTTGGATAATCGTCAGAAGTCTCAGGCCATATCCGGCAATGAAGGCATTGGCGCGGGCAATGATCCCGATCTTTCCGAGCGCCACAAACTCGTCAAGAATAAGCAAGCACGGTATGCCGTGCCGGCCCTCGGCCGGGAGTGCCTTAGTGTTCACGTTGATCAGCTGGCTGAACAGGACATTGATCAGCAGCGATGCGTCGGCGAGCCGGTTCGGCTGAATGCCGATATAAACCGTCATCCGCTCGTCGCGCACACGGCCGATATCGAAATCGCTGGCCGAGGTTGCGGCGTCCACCAGAGGATTGGCAAATAGCACGAGGGGCGCATTGAACGAGCTGACGATATTGGCCAGCGTATTGTCCGATGCGCCGAGAAATCGGTTCAGGGCGCCGACGCAGTCAGAGGAAAAAGGCGCGTCGCTGCTGTCGCGCGCGATAATACGTTCGCTGAGGTACTCCTTGAGCCCCCTCCCCTCGCCGCCGGATTGCCGAAGGATTTCGCCTAGGGTCATTGGCAGTCCAGGGCTTTCCATCACCATCAGCGCCAGGCCGAGAAAGAGGTTCTTGGCGCTGTCGATCCAGAAGGCGTCCTTGTCTCCGGGGTTTGCAGGATAGAGGCTGGTGGCGAGCGTCAGGAGGTCGGCGACACGCAAGTTCGGATCCCGGCTGATACCGTCGAGTGGATTCCAGCGATGGGTTCGGCCGTCCTCAGCGTACGGATTGAACAGAAAGACCTTTTGGCCGTGACGCGCCCGGTATCCCGAGGTCAGCATGAAGTTTTCCAGCTTGATGTCGAGGACAACGCAGCTGTCGGGACAGTTCAGCAGGTTCGGAATGACGAAGGATACCCCCTTGCCGGACCGCGTCGGGGCTGCCAGCAGGACGAATTGCTGACCAGGAAACATTAGGAACTTATCGTTCAGCTTGCCGACGACGATGCCTTCATTCCCGAGCAGTCCCGCTCGCCTTATCTCGGCCGGGCTGGCAAATCGTGCGGAGCCGTGCAGATCAGGCTGCTTGCCACTCAGCCAGCCCATCAGCGGTCCCAATGGAAACAGTGCGAGCGCCCCCGGCACCAGGAGAGCCAGAAGAAGCAATTGCCGCTGGCGGCCATTGTGCCAGTAAAAGTGAGCATAGGTCGGCCAGGTCAGAGGCGTGACGCCATGCGGCAATGCCTTATGCATGGCAAAAAAGAGGGCGCCGGCGGCCCAAAGTGCCAAGGTTGTTGCCAGGATGAGGTAGCCAAGAATGAGGCCTGCTACGAGCCAGGCGGGTCGGCCTTGCGGTGTCATGCCGCCCCCTTCAGGACGACGTTATCCTCGAAGCGGTCCCGGCGTCGCTTCACCGGATCGAAATAGACCTCGCTGACAAAGCGTTCCTTTCGCATTTCGCCCTTCTCGTCTGCCACGATCTGCGCCCGCACATGGACGATGATGTCGATGGTCAGGCGAACCAGCCGCTTTAACCCCTCCGCGTCGAAAATCGCGGCGTCCTTATGCTCCTTCGCCATCAAAACGTAGCGCTCCAGGGCCAGGGCGCAGCTTTCAGCATGGTAGGAGGTGATCGAACCGCTATGGCCGGTCGTCAGCAGTTTCAGGAAATCGAAGGCCTCGGAGCCGCGAAGCTCCGCCAGGAGCACACGATCGGGGCGCATACGCATGCAGGCCGCAATCAGGTCGGCCGGCGTCACGGACGCCACCCCCTGTCCGCCCTTACTGTATAGGAGGTTGACGCAGTTCGGATGGTTCGGCAGGAGCAGTTCGCGAACGTCCTCGATCGTGATCAGTCGGTCCGAATGAGGAATGTCCTGGCAAAGCGTCTTCATCAGGGTCGTCTTGCCAGAGCCGGTATCACCCACGATCGCCAGATTACGCCGACCCTTGATGGCCGCTTTGAAAAACCCCGGCAAGTCGCGGCTCTGAAGGGCGTCGACCAGACCCAGATCCTCTGGCTCGATATCCGCGCGCAGGCGCATCAGATCCTTAGGTGCTGCCCAGACGAAACGGTCGAAGGCCCCATCATCGACATATTGGTTAAGGGAGCGGATCTCCTTGGCCGGCAAGCGGATGCTCAGGGAAATCGTCTCCGGCGGCACGGCGGGTGGAACCATGATCTGGACCCGTTGGCCGTCCGGCAGAATGGCGGAGAGGATGGGTGTCTTGGGGCCTACCTCCTGGTCGCTGAAGGTGCCGATTGCCTTTACCAACGACATCAGGCGACCATACGGAAGGTCGGGCACGTCCTCGCGCATCCAGGCGGCTCCCTGCTCGTACAGCACTTCGCCCGGGCGGTTGATGACGACCTCCGTCACGCCATCGCGCTTGAGATAGGGCTCTAACGGCCGCAGCAGTTCCCGCACCGCCGTGTCACGGCCGAACTTGTGGGCCGGGGCCGGGTTCTGCCCGTTACGGTCTTGCGCGGAGCCTGTAGACATTGCTGAAATCCAGATCGCGGGCGACGTAGATCTCCGCGCGGTCGCCTTGGTTCTTGTAAATCGTGGGTGGGATGTTGATGGTGGTCTCCAGAACCCGTTGCGCCATCTGGTTGCCGGTCTGTGCGGTATTGCCGAGGACAAGGGTGGTGCCACCTGTATTTGCCTGCTGTTGGGCTATCTCGAACTGGATGGTGTCCTGGATCGTCGACAGCAGGAAAGCCGAGCCGATCCGCTCGAACCAGTGGTTGTCGACCCTGCCCGTCAAGCCTGTTGAGCCGAGTTCGTCGGCGCCCGGGCTGTTGAGATTGATCACGACCCCCGCTGGCGTGATGATCCGGTTCCACAAGACGAACAGCCGCTTCTGACCGATCGAGACGCCCGACCTGTATTCCCCGACCGCCTCGCTGCCGCGCTCGATGAGCAAAACCTTGCCGTTGGCCGAATAGACATTCGAGGTGACGACGCAGCTCGCCTGACCCGCCAGGGCCGAGATGATGCGCATCGACATGCCGCAGTCGATGGTTCGACCTTTGGGCAGAAGCAGGTTCAGGTCGCTAAGGCGGGCGGCCTGGACCATGGGTGTCGTGGACGGCGTTAGTTCGGCTTCCAGCGACCCTGCGGAAGGCCCTGAGAGCAATCCCTCTGTCTTGGGCTGCGCAGACTGCGCGCCACGCTCAACGGCCCCCAGCGCGGCCTGTGGGTCGGCCAGGGCCGCAAGGACGGGTGCGGAGCCATACTTGCCGTCAATGAGCATCATTGGGCCGTCAGAAGGGTGGGTAGCGGCGCTATATCCTCCGCCCCTTGCCGATGCACCGGCCTGGCGCTGTACCGAAGGGGTGACGGGTATGGGCTGCGCCTCGCCCGCGGGCATCGGCGACACACCGACAACCTGTCCATTGGCGCAGACGCGCAAGGATTGGCCCGAGGCATTGCGGACGACGATCCCGTCCTGGCCGCGAAGCGCGTTACCCATCGTCCCGTCTGGGCAGGCCGGTGAGATCGAAGCCTGTACTGTCGAGGTCGCCGTAGATCCCGGCAGCGACGGCGCCACATCGGTGTTGAAGTTCCGGGCCAGCCCTGCCGAGGTAGCATTGGTGGCCACGGGCGTCGGCTTCGGCCCCGACAGACGGGCCCTGACGATATTGGCAGTGGCCAGGCCGCCGATCAGAACGACAAGCGCTATGCCCCCGATGGCGAAGAATGGGCCGGCGCGGCCGCCTTGCCTGCGGCCTCGGTCGTTGACACTGACGATACCTTCAGAAGCAGGGTCGTTCACGACGGGGTCGCGGTTCGACGCCGGCGGGACAGGGTTATTCGTGCCGTTGGTGGTCATTGGCCGCCCCCGATATTCTCTCTCGTGACACCCGGCACCGTCGTGCCGCCTACCGGCGCGGTTCCTGTAGCATCAAAGCTTTCGTTCCAGACTGACACGACCGACTTGCCGAGCCGCAGGACGAACTTGCGCCCGAGGCGCTGCACGACCACATAGTCACCACTCATGTTGGAATTGGTGCGCGCTTCTTTCCCATCCGACCCGATGACAAAAATGGTCGGCACTTCGGAGTTTCCGGGAAACTTGAAATAGGTGAAATTGCCATCGTCGAATACGGCCTTCGGCGTGATGTCCGCGCCCTTCTGGTTGCTTTCCAAGGTGTAGTGTAGGTTCTTCGGCTGAGGCGCCGCCTGGGCTACGCGTTCAGCCACGATCTGCTGATTACTCGGCCCATGCAGCCCGCCGTTCGGGTCCGCCGTCGAATAGCGCAGCGAGACACGGTAGGTGATGGTGGTTCCCACGACGAAGTCGAAGCTGTAGTCGCGCCGATCGGTCTTCAGTTCCAGATTGTTATGCCGCGCGCCGGCCTTTGGCTTGATCCACACTTCGTTGGCGTCTGCATCGGCGACCACACACCATGGGTGCTGATCGTTGTCGCATTTCGACGGCACGCCCGTGGCGGCCGCGATGATCTTTTCTCCTGGCTCAAGAACGACGCGGGTCACGACGCCTGTAGACACCGACACGGTTATCACCCGATCCGGGGCATAATCGACCGTCCGGATCCGAGCATCAGACGGAGGCGAGATGGGTTCGGCAACACTACTGCCTGCCGCCGCCAACAAGAGGGCGACCAATACGATCCTACTCATGGCTGCCCGCCCCCCTGCGCAGCGGCGCCCTCGGACCCCGGCAAGACGGCCGGAACGCCGCCGATTTCGGGATCGGCCCGGAAGCCCGTAACGGTGAACCCGAGAGGATTCTTGATCAAATCCTGCTCCTTGCCCGTACGGTTCGGATGATATTCGTAGGATAGGGTCGCGATGTAATGCTCCAGCGGTGACAAGGTATTGGTCTGGCTATCGCGCTGCTGGATCGTATAGCGGACGACCGCCTTCTTGCTGACCGCATCGGGGGCAAGCTGGATCGACGTGATCGTGACGTGCCGTTCGGTATTTTGCCCCCACACCTTGTTGACCGCCCGGGGCCCGTCGAAGCGTGCGGCATAGTCACGCCCGACCGACGGTGACGAAAACGCAATCGTGTCGTTGTAGTCCGACTGCAACAGCTTCCAGTCGTAGCTGTCCCGGCCGATGACGTAGGCGCTGGCGAAATGCTTATCGAGAAGGTCCTGGTTGCCGGCGATCTGCCGTTGGTTCGCCGCGTCCATGACTGTCAGCTCACCAGTCTGCCGGTCTATGGAGTAGACGTACGGCACAACGCGCTTCAATGGCATGAGCGCGACGACCGCCGCGATGGCGATGGCCGTGATAAGACCGGAACAGCCAGCGACGAACCATGCCCGCCGTTCGCTTTTCTCCAACCTCTGCAGCCGGTCGGCTTCCCAGTCGCGTGACTCAGAGAAGAAACCGGGGAGCCTGCCTGGGGCGACTGTATCCTTAGCCATGCTGTTACTGGTCCACGCTTGCGACTTGAGCACTCGGCTGGTAGCCAAGCGACGTGAATGAGAAGCCATCGAGGACCGACGTCTTGTTCGTTGCCGTCAGGGCATTCACTCGTTCTTGCTCGGTTTGGGCGGCGGCTTGGGCATTCGCCTGGAGCATGGCATTGGCCATGGCGATCTTATTCTGATCGTTGGCGACCTGGGCCTGCTCGGCTTCCAGCCGCGCCTGCAACTCGGCAATCGCCTTGGGGTCCTGGGTCGTATCGATGGCGGCGCGCAGCGCATCGATTTGGGTGGTGCGCTGGTTCAACAGGGCCATCGTGTCCTGCTGATAGGCCTGAGCCTGGGCGTTCTGGCCGAGCAACGCCTGACAAGTGACCTTGGCGCCGGCCTCGGTGATATCGTCGCAATTGTAGACGGCCGCAGCGTTGCGGATGCTCAACGCCTTTCCCGAAAGTGCCCCCGTCGAGTTGAGGCCCGACAGTGTGGTCGACAGGTCCGTCGGCACTATGGTCTTCAAGAGCGGGTTGTTCAGCAAGTCACCGAAACCCCGAACGCCGGTCATCGCGTCGACCTGGGTCTTCACCTGCTGAAAGGTTGCTTCAGCCTTGGCGAGGCTCTGGGTCATCTGCTGGTATTGCTGCTCCCACGCCTGAACCTGTTTCACCGCCTGGAGGTAGTTCGACGGGTCATAGACGATGTCCCCCAGGCCGCCGAGCGCATAGGAGGCGGTTGCCGGCAAGGCCAGGATCAGGACGGCCGTTGCCGCGGCAGCGTGCTTGCGTGAGATTTGAAGCTTTAAGAATTCTGGAAGCGTGATGGACATGGAGATCTCCTATCTGCCGAGGTTGCCGATGACGTTGCGCCGATAAGCCGGCACGCCACCGTAAAAGGACTGATTACGGCCTTCCTGAATCATGCCGCCGGATGACGGCGATGACGTTCGCTCTGGCTGAGGGCTGCGCCCTCCCCTTCCGATCCGTGGAATGGTGACGTGGGGGATCGGTGCGCCGCCCACGAGCTGTGCCGCGAGCATCGGCAGGTAACCGAAGATGGCGCCGAAGGAGACCGACAGAAGCAGAACCTTCAGGCAGTCCAAAAGGACAGCTGTCGTGTCGAAAGAGCCTGAAACGCGCTGAACAACCGATTTCAGGAACAGCGTGCTGATCGCCAGGATAATGCCCGCGAGCACCTTGATGATGACCGTGTTCAGCGCGGCCGAAAGCCAGGCGTCGGCGAAACGTTGGATTGGTGGGAAGATAAGGGTGGCGATAAAGGCCGGTCCGAGCGCGATTACCAGCACCTCAGCCACCTTCGCCAGCATGAAGACGCAGACCGCCAGGCCGAAGAAGACGAGCGACGCGATAGCCAAGAGCAGAATGGCGAAACACACCGCGACGTTTGGGAAAACGCCCATTCCGTCGGTCTTGACGTTTTGAAGCAACTGATTGAAGAGATCGATGTAGGCGGAAAGGGTTTGGTCAAGCAGTGCCCCACCGCTCACGGCGCCGGTCGTCGCCTGAAATAAGCCGGACTCGATCCCATTTAGCCCGCCAACAACGTAAGTATTGAAGCCGCCAGCGCTGAGGGCCACCGCGGCTATCAACGACCATTTCACCGTCTTCCACATTGTGGAGTGAAGGCTGTCGGACGCGTCGCCGCGAATGATCGCGAATCCGATAAGGATTAGGTAGATCACAACCCCAGTGGCGACGACCGGCGCGATAATGGCACAGAGAGTTGAGGCGGTATTGCTGAGATAGTGCGCCAACTGCTCGTCCATCCCCTGCTCGAACGATGTGAAAAAGTCCACGGTCTAACTCCTCAATGAACAGAGCTCTGGCCGGTATTTTCCATAGGCTTGGGATCGCGTTCTGTCCGCGAGACCAGTTTTGCAGTGGCCCGGATGTGAGCACGCTCACGCGTGTCGCACGGCTGGCCCTTGCAGTCCCAGGCGGCCCAGTAAACTTTCGCGTCGACCGGATAGAGATCCAGCCACTGTCGCCTTGTCGTCGATCCGAGCAGCCGGTCTGGCGTGACCGAAGCAAACAGGTCAGTGGTGTCATTGAGCGCGCCCTTGTGACTGGCGCCGGCATAGGCAGGGGCGAACACCACGGACGAGGCCGCTAATGCTAAAGCACAAAGAATGGCTGATGTTCTCATGAGACCTTCCTCTTCTGGTCGCGGGTCTGGTGGGCACCTAGGAATATCGGCAGCCAGGATTCTGGAGCGTCACCGACGTCGGCACGGATCGCGTCGAGCAAAGCGATATTTTCGGTCGTGCCGGAAATGACGGTGAGAATGTCCGTCAAGCCGGCCAGGTCGAAGCGACAGATGGCGCTCGTCCTCCCCTGCTTGACGAGAAAGGTCCGCGAGGTCTCGCCCAGGGAACGGATCACCTCGTATTCCGCCTCGGTCAGCTTGAACCCTTCGACATAGTCCTGCCGATCGGCGCGGGGATTGGGCAGATAAATCTGCGTGACACTCTGCTCGACCATGGTCCGGCCGATCGGGTGCGTCAGCACGTCCGACGGCGATTGGGTGACGAAGATGCCAAGTCCGTTCTGTTTGCGGATGGTCTTCTGTTTGTTCAGCGCGAAATCGCTGAAATGCGGATCCATCAACGGCTTCCAGAACTCTTCCATGATGTAGAGGAAGGGACTGCCGTCTATCAGGCTCTCGGTGACGTGCAGCAGATAGGCCATGACCGGCGTGCGGATCTCCGCGTCGTCGAGGAACTCGGTGTAGTCAAAGCCGAAAATCTGACCATCGCCGAAATCGAGATCGTCGTCTGCATTATCAAAAACCCACCCGAGCGGGCCCGAGCGCAACCATTTGCCGAGGCGTTCGGCAAGCGAGTTGTCCCCCACCGCCGACAGGTTTTGCGCCACGAGGGAGAGACAACGAACATCGTGAGTGACGTGATCGCCCATCACTGTGCGTACTGCCTGCGAGATCTCGTTCTCGTCGCGTGCCGTCACCTCGCCGACCAGCAACTTGACCAGGCGTTCGCAGAACTGGATGTTGTCTTCATTGGCAGGGAGCTTGAAGGGGTTGAACCCCGTGGCCTGGCCGCGCTCCAGAGCGCGATAGTTCCCGCCGAGCGCGCGGATGCCGATTTCCATGCCGCGATCCTTGTCGAAACAAACCGCGCGCAGACTCGGATATTTGAGCGAGAAGGCCAAAAGCGAGGTTTGCAGAACCGTCTTGCCCGAACCCGTCGTGCCGCAGATGAAGGTGTTGCCAGCCAAGGCCTCCCCTTCCGAGTTGCGATGCGGAGGCGACACATGGAAATTGAAGTAGAACGGCTGCCCAGACGGTGTCTGGAACAGGGTCACGGCCTCGCCCCACGGATTCCCATCTCGCTTGCCGAACTCGAAATTGTGGAAGGGTGACAAGCCGGCGAAGTTGCGAGACGTCAACTTGGCTTCACGCGGCCGAAGATCCCAGTTGCCCGGCAACTGCGCGAACCACGCCGCTTCGGGCACGATGTCGATGATCGACATCTTGAACCCGGCCTGATCCTGTAAGACGGCGCGGGCATCGGACATCGCGCGTGCCAGGCTATCCTGACTGTTGGTCAGGATGGCGAGCGAATAATGGTACTCGCCGACTTCGATCTGACCGGCCGTCAGATCGTCCAGCGCCTCGGTGATTTCGGATATTTCGGTTTCTGAGGAATCCTCGGCGGCGTGCATTTGACCCCTTTGACGTTCAAGCGCGCCTTGAGCGTCATGCCGGTTCAGTAGCGAGAAGCTTTGAGTCTCAATGAACTCGTAATCCGAATAGAGGATGGTGTTGGCAATGCCGCTTTCCGTCCACTTGGGGTAATCCTGAATATCCAGAAGCCCGACGAACCGGGTCGCCGCCGGATGCACGATCTGCAGCCGGCCATTGTTGTCGCCAAAATGCAGCCGGCTGCTTGGAAGGTACTGATCGATGCTGGACCTACGCAGGGGTACGTCTTCCCAGACCCCGTTCACCAGATAGCCAAACAGGCTCAGCATTTCCGAACAGACGACCTGGCCTTTCGTGAAGGTCGAAAGGCGGACGGGCCGGTAAGGTTCAAGCGCCCGCTCGACCATCTTGGCCGCGTCGTTCAATTCGTCCATCGCTTCGCGGTCAGCCGCCTTGATGTCGTCGAGGGTGCGAGCCCCCAAGCCGAACACCTTGCCCAAGACATTGACGACCTGGCCGACATTGGGCCGGTAGACAAGGGTCAGGAACAGCTCCGTTCGCATCTGGCGGTGGCGGTCGAAGGTCGCGTAATAGGCGGTGTTGAGGTGGGCCGCGAAGGCGTTAGCATAGTCCCCGTCAAGCCGTTCCGAGACCTGGCGGCGGACCTTGTGGGACCAGATCGCGAACTTGCCGCCGCCAAGGCTGCGCAGGAGGTTGACGAGCCCCTCCTTGGCCGACGCAATATCGGCCTGATCTTGAGTCTCGAAGCTGATTCCTGCCAGCCGCCACGTGGCTATGAAATCGCCCGTGCGCTTCAGCTTGATCACATCGGCGGCGACGTGCGTGCCGAAAGGCACATATTCGCTCACCGGCACCTGGACCGCGACCGCCTGTCTGATCTGCGCGCGCGACTTCATGGCTTATCTCTTCTTGAACACGAGCGGGATATAGGTCAGAGCACCCCAGGATCTGCGTCCGCCCTGCATCCGGGCACGCATGCGCAGACGCAGGATGAGCTGGTTGAGACGTTGATCATCGCTCTTGGTAACCAGCCGCATCCACATGTAGATCGGGACGTAGGCCGTAATCACGGCAATCGAAATGTAGGCGCTGACGAACAAGCCCAACATGGCGAGCATGATAGCGAGCCCGGTCACGAGGATGACGGGCACCATTGGCGCCCCGAGAAACATCGGGGGCCTTGTGCAGCCTCGAAAAACAGGATCGCGGAAATTCATCGGTTAGCCGCCCGTGCCGCCGCCGAAGAGTTGCGGCCCGATCGCCGCGGCGCCGCCGACCAGTATGCCGCCGAAGAAGATAGAGGCCACCTCCGACCATTTGGCATGCTGGAACATCATCCGGATGCCGGTCCACATGATGGCGACCACCATGATGACGACACCGACGCCGGTGATCGTCGTCTTGATCCAATCGAGCCCGCTCGTCAGCTGCTGGACCTGGGCGAAGCTTGGCGTCGCGGCGACAAGGCCATAACCGAGCAGCGTGCCGACGAACGAGATTTTTTTACTCAGTGATACCTTCATGCGGTTCTCCTAAAACAATAGAGCCGTGTCCGTGCTCCTGGTGGGTGAAAGGGTGTCGTCGCTGGCCGCCATCGGCTTGCCTGCGGGAGGGCCCGCTGTGACAAACAGAGGCTCCGACGCCGAAGGGCGAATTTTCGCGGTAGCGCGAACCTTCATCGTCGTGCGGCTAGCAATGACGGGAATGGCTTGGACGGGGAGCGCACCAAGGTCAGGCGTGCCGCCGGCGGATTGCACCTTGGCGACATATCCCAGCCGGTAGCCGGTCGTGAAATTGCCCGAGTAATAACAGCTGAGCGCGTCGCCCAAACGCTGTCCGCCGGCCCCTGCCCGGTCGTAACAATCTTTGAGAATAAGGCTTCCGGCGTGCAGATTGGCGCATGGGTCGAACGCCGTCTCGGGTGTCAGGCCATACTTGGCAAAGTTCTTCTGGTTGACCTGAACGACACCAAGCGAATAGTCGTAGCCTTGAGCATCCAACATGCGGGCCGTGGCCAGGGCTTCAGGCAGGTTACGGGGTTGCCGTTCCAGGCGACCACCCACCACGCCGATGGCGTATGGGTTAAAACTCGATTCTACTGACGCGATACTTTTTAGGGTATCAAGCGCCACGCCCGGAGCGCAAAGCTCCGCCACTGCCGCGAAATCCATCCGCACGCCACCACTAAGCCAGATATTTCAGGAACTTGGAGTTGTTCCCCCACGATAACCTTATTACCGACGGTGGAGTTTGGCAACTGAAAAAACAGGTGTTTTATATAATTCGCCTGTCGTGATATATACAACATAACTAAGGTAAAATGAGCCTACGCCCTCCGCCGAGCTTGCGACCGTGCGTGCTTATGCCTTGCCGGACTATTTCTTTAGGTCGGCGGGTGGCGTGATCTTGAAGCGGATCGATCCGGCGCCCATTCGTAGCGCGCAGTTGACGCAGCGGCCAAGATCGATAAACTCACGGGCCTCTTTCGGCTTTTCCCACGTGCTCAACACGTATTCGATATCCTCGGTCGGATGCGGAACCGTGATGAAGTAGGTTTTGGCGGGGGTTTCACGGATGTAGAGATCGTCCTGCGGCATAAGCCCAAACAATTCGGCAAAGCGCTTCTCTACCGTGTACGATTTCTTTTCCTTCAAGACCGCTTCCTTATCAGTAACGCGCGCGTTTTTAACTCAGCCCGCGCCGCGCGACCAGAGCCATTTCACCCGATCGTTAATTTAGTTTCCGCCATAACGCCCCCTATCGGGTTGCAGCCCTTGCCGGCTTTTTACCTTCCCCGCCCCGGCTTTTACAGTAAGCCACAAAAGCACCGTCGGGCGACTTCAATTTGGGACGGCCGGATCCGTGCCAATAGGCGAGCCAGTCAGCTTCCAACGCATAGATGTCCATGCCCGGCGCCGATTTTTTGGCCTTCTCGTAGGTTTCCGACTTTAGCCGTGGCTGCGTGCTCTCTCCGATGGACAGAGGCTTTGCCAATGCAGAGATGCTACGTAGCTCGAAAACAAGATAATCCCCCTCCTGTCGTATGTCATAGTCTGGGAAATGGTGCGTCTCGGCATTGGTCTCGACAATTTCCCGGACCATCCGACGAAACTCTTTCATCTCTCCCCTCGATCCGGACTTTTTCAAACAAACATCCAGGGAGACGACCCAACTCTCCTGCCGGCCGCAGTGCTTGCGGGCAAGCTCATACAGCCGCCGCTCGAGCGGGCGCTTCAGGCGGAAATAGTCGGGATGCAAGGCCAAGACCTCGCTGTTTGAGATCGCCTTGAACAGCCAATCTGACACCTTCACTTCCAGATCGAGCATTTGTCCGTCTCGCGTCTCGCGCAAAATGCTGGCCGACTCGACCAGGCCAAAGGTACGGAATTCGTCCGTATCGTTGGTTTTGATGTTCGTCTGAATGCGGGTGCCGCCAAGCCGAGTCAGGGATTCCCGGAGAAGATCATACGACCTGCCGCCGTTGCCGCGATTTGCGAACTTTAGAAAATCGTGCGCGGTCATCCGGACCGTCTGGCTAACTTCCCTTCCCTCATTGACGGCTCTTACGATATGGCTGGTGATATAAAGGATCAGGTCGCGATCGTAGATGGTTGCGCGCCCGATCGATGAGGGCGTCACCTCGAGCCAATTACCGTTATGCTCGTAATGATAGGTCGACATATCCCGGACCTTCGACAACGAGAAGATGGGGTGTTCCAAGGATTGCATGTCACTTTTGAGGATGACCCCGGACAGCGGGTCAATCATGAAAAGATCGATTCCGCGCCTTTCAGGCATCAGAGGCGCGCGCCGGACGGCGGGACGCGAGGTATCGAGGTGACGCGGCACTTCGCTTACAACCTCGCCTTCTGCGGCGGCGTTTGCCTGCTTTTCTTCCTCGTGAGCCGTGACGATACGGAACAATTCTCCGGTATCCCCGGCTGTGGATAACTTTCTTGGTTTCCGTGTCACTCTAGCTCACTCCTCCTTCCTTTTCGTTCGTAACTTCGCCCACCCGTGAAGCGAATTTTGCCCTGCTGGCTCCCGTTTACCGTCGTAACAATGCCCACCGCCCGAGTCAGGGCACATCGGGCGCACGTAACATCACCCACCTCGCGGCCCTACATTTGCGCTACCTTGCTGTTTTCAAACAGAAAAGATTTGCAAGTAGAATCGGTTGGAATTCTCCCATTGTTCGTAACTTTACCCACCTGCGCAAGTGTTTTCTTCGTAACTTCACCCACCAGGGCGTCCGCGAGGTGTATGGCCACGAGGCTAAACTAAAGTCTCAAAATTTACCAATATTAACATGCAACAAAATCAACAGCTTACGCAGAGCTCTTGATGACGAATCGGCCGCACCCTTTCGTAACTTCACCCACCCCGTCCATTCGATTCAGACCCCTTTGGCCTTGGGAATACCCTGCCCGGAACGAATCACCCTCCGATTCGTAACTTCGCCCACCAGATTTTCTAAAAACTTTGGCGAAGGTCTGCAAAACGCCTGCGGCGTAACAATGACCACCATTTGACGGTACATTACCCACCTGCGTTCGTAACTTTACCCACCACAAATTCGCTGTTTGATCAAATATTTCAATCTGCTACGGAAATGTCTTCACACACTAACACTGACTCTAACACATAATAACACCATGGCTCGGCGGGAGGGCACGAACGAATCTACGTGCAAAATGGCCAGCACCTGACGAATCGGTCGAGGTCGGTCTCTCGAATCAAGGCAGCCGCGCCCTCCCCTTTTCAATCCGGAACTTTGTGGGCCGAACGCCCTTCCTAAGGTCGGCGCGAGCGCCCGTCGGGAATCAATGCGGCCATCGGCACGTCGAAACCTGCCTCCTTAAGGGCCTTCAGGATCAGATAAGTCTTCGTAACGCGCGATTTCGCTGCTTTTTCGGCCAAGTCCTGGCCAGTCGCCGCCGGAATGGCAAGCGTCAGCCGCTCCATCTCGATCTTTTCAGGCAAAGCATCCTGGGCGCTTGTAAAGCCTTTGTGGCCGCGGGCGACCTTCACCGCAATTTGGGTGATTTGTTCGTCTTCAGCGTCGTCGAAAGGCTGTTTAGCGATACTTCCGCGCAGACTAGGCCGGAGCGGTTGAATGGAGACACTTCCCTCCCCTTCCGTCGCTTTTTTTGGCTTTTGGGCCAGACGCAACAGGTCCGCGGCGAGATCGTCAGTCGAATCGATCTTTTTCACATCAGGCTGCATTGGCGTTTTCCTTGAGTTTGTACAGGTTTTCCAACAATTCATCGGCCAAGGCCCGAACTTCGCTCGTGGCAGCCGACTTCGCATCGATTTGACGCGGCACTTCGCTGTTGATGTGCATTTCCTTATAAACCGCCCGCTCATGCAGGACGGTCTTCATGGTCTTGGCGCCGGTTTTCCCAATGGCCTCGCGGATTGACCGGGCTGCCTTCGATTCGAAGCTGAACGGGATACGCGTCCACAGAATCGCATACGGGATGGTCTCGTCGTCAGGCAAACCCTTCAATTCCCCCGCTTCTGCGATCTGCTGAATGCCCCGCATGGCGTCGCGCACGTCTGGTCGGGAGGTTTGGCAAGGCAATATGACATAGTCCGAAAGCTGCAAGGCCTTCAAATTAAGGGTCGAAGTCGCGCCCGGCAGGTCGATAAAGACGAGATCGTATTCTTTCGACGCCTTTCGAATCGCAGCAATGACGTTTTGGTCTGTAATATCGCCCTGGAAGGTCAAGTTGGCGACATTGGACCGTTCGCCGAATAGCGCTGCGTGTTGGTTGGCATCGGCATCAAGTAGGGCCACCGAATGTCCCAGCGATGCGCACTCCGATGAAAGTAAGATTGCCAGGGTCGTCTTCGCGACGCCTCCCTTTGGCGAATTTAGGGCGATGACTGCCATAACGACCTCTCATAAACGCAAATATGTATTTGCACATGTGTATGTATGACTTAGTTAACAAGACGTTACGCTTATGCGCCAGTTCGCAAATACACATGTGTATAAACATACTTGCACAACTGTAGATGCGCATGCGCAAATACACATGTGCAAGTATGGGTAAGCGCTTTTGCGCACAACAATATAAGCATACATGCGCTTTTGCGTAACTGTGCTCATGCGCAGATATGTACGTCCCTAATCTCATGCACGGTTCCGCCGATTCGCGCAAATGCGGAAATATGCAAAAGCGCATATGCGCAGATGTGAAAAGCCAACACCTTGATTAAACGCGATATTGGTTTGGAAAATAACCGCAGCACGCGAGCTAATGCTTCGCTAGGCCACCTCTTACGCAAGAGAGGGAGAGGGGGCTTGGAGGGTTTCGACGGGTTCAATGTCGAGAGATTGGCTCTCAACCGCCCGTCCGGAGCCTTCCCATGTCCAACCTTACCAAGCTCATACCGCTCAGCCGGTCGCTCGATATCCCCTTCAACAAACTCGTTCTTTCGCAGGCCAATGTCCGCCAGGTGAATAGCGGCATCTCGCTCGATGACCTGCGCGAGGACATCGCCGTACGGGGGCTCCTGCAGAGCCTGAACGTCCGCCCGATCACCGCCGACTCAGGCCAGGAGACCGGCAGGTATGAAGTACCGGCCGGCGGACGCCGCTATCGCGCTCTCGAACAACTGGTCAAGGCCAAGCGATTGCCGAAAGCCGCGCTGATTCCTTGCATCATCAAGGGCGACACCAGTGACACGTCGATGGAAGATGACAGCCTCGCGGAAAACACCCAGCGGGTTGCCCTGCATCCCCTCGACCAATACCGGGCGTTTGTCGCCCTGCGGCGCCAGAATATGAGCGAGGAGGACATTGCTGCCCGTTATTTCGTAAGCGTTTCCGTGGTCAAACAACGCCTGCGCCTGGCCGCCGTGTCCCCGAAGCTGCTCGATCTCTATGCAGAGGATGAACTCACCCTTGACCAGCTCATGGCCTTTTCCGTCACCGGCGACCATCTGCGCCAGGAGGCGGTCTGGGATCAGCTGAAGGGCGCCCAAAGCTATATGCGTGAAGCCTATCATATCCGGCGCCAACTGACGGAGGCCGCCGTTCCAGCCACCGACCGCCGCGCCCAGTTCGTGGGGCTTGCTGCGTACGAAGCCGCGGGCGGCCAGGTCTTACGGGATCTGTTTTCGACCGACAATGGCGGCTGGCTCCAGGACTCAGGTCTCCTGGACCGGCTCGTCGGTGAAAAGCTGAACGCGGAGGCCGAGGCCTTAAAGCCCGAAGGCTGGAAATGGATCGAAGTCCTGCCGAGCCTGCCGTTCGATCACCTTCAGGGTTTGCGTCAGCTGTCACCGGTCGGCCCTGCGCTCAATCCGGAGGACCAGGCCGCACTTGATGCGCTGAAGGCCGAACAGGCCGAGATCGAAGAGGCCTTCGCTGACTTCGAAGAATTGCCGGACGCGGCTGATCAGCGCCTCGGCGAGCTTGAGACGGCCATAGAGGCCTTGGAAGGAACGGAGCCTGTCCGCTTCGATCCGACAGAAACCCCAAGGGCCGGTGTCGTCATCTCGATTGGTCGCGACGGCCAGACCCTCATTCTGCGCGGCTATGTCCGGCCAGAGGACGAGCCAGCGGACCAGGATGAACTGAGCTCGGCGGACAATGAGCCGGAAGGGGAGGGGGACCACTTTCGCTGCGAAACGGCCATAATTTCCCTGGGCGCGCCGACACAAACCCTTGCGCCGTCTGGGGACGATGATGAGGTGGATGTCATCCGCCCGCTTCCCGAGAAGCTTATTCTCGAATTGACGGCATTCAGAACCGTAGCTCTGCGTGACGCTGTCGCACGCAATCCTCGTGTTGCCATGACAATGCTGCTGCACAAGCTGGTCGGCGATACCTTCCAGCATCGTTATGGTGGCTCGTGCCTGCAGGTCTTCGTTTCGCCACCCCAGATGCACGCCATCGCGCCGAAAGCCTTGAACGAGACCGTGCCGGCGGACTCGATGGCGCACCGTCGCGAGTTATGGGCGGATATCCTGCCGGCCGACGACCAGGCGCTCTGGGACTGGCTCGACGGTGAAAACGACCATGTGCGGGAAGACTTGCTGGCCTTCTGCGTGAGCTTCGGTGTCAACGCCATTATGGAACGCCCGAATCCGTTCGGCGCCGGGCCCAGCCAGCACACCATCGACTGCCGCCTGAAGCAGGCCATGCGTGTCGCCAAGGCGACTGACCTTGACCTGGTTGCCAGCGGTTGGCGGCCGACGGCCGACACCTATCTCAACCGCGTGCCGCGGCCTCGCATCATTGAGGCGGTGCGGGAAGGTTGCGGGGAGCGCGCGGCGCAGCTGGTCAGTCACCTCAAGAAGGGCGACATGGTCGTCGAAGCTGAACGTCTGCTCGCCGATGCAGGCTGGTTGCCGGAGGTGTTGCGCGGGCCAGATGATGAGACGGCGGATCAACAGGACGATTCAAACGCCCTGCCGGACTTCCTTGCCGACGACCAGGCCACGGGAGACGACGAACCCTCTCCGATTGCCGCCGAATAGATCGACCGCTCAACTGAAGCCCGGCCCCGTGCCGGGCTTCTCCTTTTTTGGAGGCCATAATGCCGCAAACCGTTGAAATTACACTCTTCACGTTCGATGAATTGAGTGCAGACGCCAGCACCAAAGCCCGGGAGTGGTATCGGGACAGCGCCCTCGACGATGATTGGTACCAGTTCGTCTACCAGGATTTCGAGCAAATCTGCGACCTCGTCGGGGTTACGCTCAGAACGTCAACCGTGCGCCTCATGGGTGGCGGAACGCGGCAAAAGCCAAACATCTTTTTCCGTGGCTTCTACAGCCAGGGTGATGGCGCGTGCTTCGAGGGCACCTATCGTTATCGCAAAGGTGCGGTGGCTCAGGTTCGTGCCTATGCCCCACACGACACCGAGCTTCATAACATCGCGTCCCGTTTGGCCGAGATCCAGCGCCGCAACTTCTACCAATTGTCGGCCACGGCGCTTCATCGCGGCCACTACTGCCACGAATACAGCATGTCTATCGATGTGGACCGAGCCAGTCCTGGGAGCCAAGAGCCTTCCGAAGATGCTGAAGATGCGGTGAAGGAAGGGCTGCGCGATCTGGCGCGCTGGCTCTACGGACGTCTTGAACGGGAATACGAGCACCTGAATTCCGACGCCGTGGTCGGCCAATTCATTACCGCCAACGGCTATCTGTAGTGACGCACAATAATGAACGGCCCGACGCGAGATTCAAGATCGGTTTTGACGCACATTAGTTGAGACAGAAGCGCGCATTGCACGCACATTAGGTGAGACACAGTCCACAATATCTGAGACAGACGCAAGATCGTGAGACGA
>OUWB011209548.1_pt1 | contig 80418 bp, 70 predicted proteins | sample 1779821 | NCBI WGS metagenome assembly OUWB01 (sample SAMEA3914806, study PRJEB12502) | metagenome | biome: forest; material: soil | place: Canada | collected 2011-08-03 | depth 0.1 m
CGCTGCCAGGCGCGGGAAAGGGGCGGCGTCCCACTCCAAGGGTCCGCCCGATACGATTTGATCTCGCAGCGGCCGCAACGCCGTCATCTGCAAGATCCGGAGCGCATGGTCGTTCGGGGTTGCGGACCCGAACCAGAGCCGCGCCTGGCTGTGATGAAACTGGTTTTCCGCCCTGAGACGGACGCATTGAAGAACGCCACTCGACTCGCACGGACATTGCCGAGAAGCGTTTTTCAATGCGGCGCACTCCGGACGCGAGCCCGTCTTGTGAGGAGACGGACCCGCGTCCTGCGCCTTTACTGCATCATCCTCCATCTCACGGAGGAAGGCCTCGAACATAGAGGGCTTCATTGCTCGTCTGCCGAAACAGACGCCTTCACCGCATGGCCCAGGCGTTGCACCTGGACCGGCAAAACGAAAAGCCCGGAGGTCCTTTCGGAGCATCCGGGCTTGGGGCCTTGACCTTTCGGTCTGTCGCTAACGTCTAGGCATTTGCGACACGAGGTTTGCAAGACCTCCGGATGCTGTTTTTGTGTCCGGTTCCGATGGTATCGGTGCCGAACATGCTGCGGGTGGAGCGAACTACGTTGGACTGGAAGCGATACAGTGCGCCAGACAAATCCGTATTCCATGCTCGCGCCGCAGCGGCGGCCGGCATAACCGATGCGCATTTGCCGGCCAGCGACGACGGGACCAGCGCATGGACGCTGCCGTAATTCGTCGAGTTGGTCAGGTTTGCGTTCACGATCGGTTTTCCGAAAAAAGGGTTATAAAAAAGACTGCCAATAAACTTGCGACAACAATTTATTCCGACTTCGCTGGTCCACCAATTGCGAGCCAGTGATTGCATTCTGACACAATCAAAAATTCCGCGCAAGCCTCCTCCGCAATTTATTTGCTTGAGTAGCAAATAATTTTCTTTGCTGATGTATGTTTGCAACAGATGCAAATGAGCTTGGGTGGGAGTAAAATGGCGCCTGTCGTAGTGAGGTACGGCAAACAATTTATGACACAGAAAAAATCCCCTTCCAAACCCGTCCGGGTGGAGCGCAAGGTCGTCCTGCGCATTCCCACTCTCATGGCCGAAAACAAGATACGCTTCGTCACCGATTTGTGGAAGCGGTTGATGGAACTCGGCACCGTCGAAATCTCGCACTCGCAATTGACGCGCGTGGTCAACAACAGCGCCAACAAGCTCGACGTGGGCTTGCTCGAAGGCTTGGCGACGGTGTTCGATTGCCCGATACCCGACCTGTTCGAGCGATAAACATGGCCCAATGCTAGGATACGGAAAATATTTCCCGTCCAACATACATGGCCATCAATTATCAGCTGATCCTCGATTCGATCTGCGACGAAGTCAAGCCGCTGCTGTCCAAGGGCAGAGTGGCCAGTTACATTCCCGAACTCGCCAAGGTATCGCCGCAGCAATTCGGCATAGCCGTGTATTGTCTCGACGGCCGCACCTTTACCGCAGGCGACGCACAGACGCGCTTTTCGGCGCAGAGCGTGACGAAGCTGTTTGCGCTGGCGCTGGCGTTTTCGCGCGAAGGCGAATCGATCTGGAAGCGCGTCGGGCGCGAGCCTTCGGGCAATCCGTTCAATTCGCTATGGCAGCTCGAATTGGAGAAGGGCGTGCCGCGCAATCCCTTCATCAATGCCGGTGCGCTGGTGATCCACGACATCCTGGCCCAGCGTTTCGTGCAGGCCGATATTGCGCTGCTGCAGTTCATGCGCATGGTTGCGCGCGAACCGACCCTGGATTTCGACCACGCCGTGGCGCAATCGGAAGAGCAGACCGCGCATCGCAACTATGCGATCGCCCACCTGATGAAGGACACGGGCAATTTGCACAACCGCGTCGAGGATGTCATCCGCGGCTATTGCCGCCAGTGTTCGATTGCCATGAGTTGCGTGGAACTGGCGCGCGCCGGCGCCTTCCTGGCCAATCACGGCACGGTGCCTTGGGATCATACGCGCGTGCTCGACTTCAGCTCGTCGAAACGATTGAATGCCACGATGCTGACCTGCGGCACCTATGACGCCGCAGGCGACTTCGCCTATCGCGTCGGCCTGCCGGCCAAGAGCGGGGTCGGCGGCGGCATCATCGCGCTGGTGCCGGGCGAACTCGCCATTGCGGTGTGGTCGCCCGGGCTTGACGAAAACGGCAATTCGCTGGCCGGCACGATGGCGCTGGAGCGTTTCACTACCTTGACCGGACGCTCGATCTTCTAGCGCGCCCTCATAGCGATTGCAGGAAGTTGGTCAAGTCCGCTACTTCCTGCGCCGTGAAGCCGGCGCCGAAGCGCCTGTCGTAGAAATTCACCACCTCGCCCAGCGTCGCCTGCGAGCCGTTGTGGAAGTACGGCGGCCGTGCAGCCAGGCCGCGCAGGTTCGGCACCTTGAACTTGCTGACGTCGGCCCACTTTCCCGTGATCAGTGCGCGCCCCGGATCGGTGGTCTGCACCGTTACGCCATTCGCCAAATTCTTCAGCGTGTAGAGCGGCAGATCCGGCGTACGCACTACGGCGGCGGCCACGCCGGTATTGAACAGACGCGGCACCGATTGCGTGCCGGCGTTGGGCGTCTCGTGACAGGTGCTGCAGGTGCCGCGCACGACCGGCTGGTTCAATACATCGTTCAAGCCCGCCACATTGGTGATCGGGAAAGGCCTGGTGTTGAACAACTGCTCGCCGCGCGCGATCGAGGCACGCGCGGCGGCATCGGCAGCCGGTGGCGCCGCACCACGCAGCGGTGGCGGAGGCGGAGGCGGATTGTTCCACGCGGTGAAAAGCGACATGACGTCATGGTTGAAGGGCGCCTTGGTCTCATAATCTCCGGCGAAGAAGTCGTTGATGCCGAAATAGAAGCTGCCATCCGCAAGAGCTTGCACGCCGCCCGTGGCGCCATCGGCGTTCAGGCTGCCGGCCTGATTGTCGCTGGCTTGCGCGACGAACAGGCCGGTTTCGAATCCCACCACGTCCTGCTGCTGTAGCGCAGTCAACCCGGCGGCCAGTTGGGCATGGGTTTGTGCGGCATTGTTGGCCTGCGATTGCAAATCGACGCTCATCGCGGCGTAGCAGCTTGCCGCCGGCACATCCGTATTGCAGGATGCCGAGGTGATGCCGGCCAAGGTCTCGCGCCCATCCCACATCACCGTATTGCCGAACCTGAGGTTGGCGGTCGGCAGCGGACGGCGAAACAGCGAGAGCTGCGACGCGCTGGCGAAACCGTAGGGGTCGCTCACCTGGATCAATTGGAATTCCGCGCCGGCAGGAACGGCCAAGCCCACGCGGATCACGGCCTTGGACAGCAGCATGCTATAGGCGCTTTGCTTTTGCGCCAGGGTGGCGACCAGGGCGTTGGGCGAATTGGCGCCATCGACGCTCTGGAAAATGGGGTCGGTTCCTTTGCTGGCGCTAAAGCGCGCCGCAAGCGATGCCGGCGTGACGCTCCAGGCCTGCGCCTCGCCGTGGCAAGTCGAGCAGGCGCGCCCATTGCCCAAGGGCGTGAAAAACACGTTGCCGGTGTCGATGAACCCCGCCGTGCTGTAGCTTTGTATCGTGCCCGAGGCGTCCGCAATGGCGACCGGAATTTCATGCTGCACCGGCGTGGCGGCGCGCTGCGTCCGGTCTATCGATGCGCTTGGCGTCTCTTGCGTCGAGCCGCCGCAGGCCGAGAGTGCGAAGGCGGCAGCCAATACGCCGAACTTGCCGAATTGTGCGCTAATCTTGTTCATGACCTGCCCCTTGTCAAAACAGGCGGGTCAAAATGCCCGCATCAGGAGCCAGCGTGCTAGCCAAATGTGCAGAAAAAATGGAGGCCGGGAAAATTCTCTTGGCCGCCACAATCTTCATGATTGCTCCACATTTGGCAAACAATATTGCATACTTCGATCATCCATCAACCCACAGAGAGCCGCGCTGATGCGCATGACGATCGCCTTCAAACTTGCCACTGCGGCAATCGTCATGGTGGTGCTTTGCCTCGGCACGATGGCCTGGGTCACGAGCAGAAATCTGGAGCACGGCTTCCTCGCTTACCTCAATGAACTGCAGTCCGAGTCGCTCGACGACATCCGCGACGAATTGAGCAAGCAATACCGCGAACGCGGCAATTTCGATTGGCTGCGGCGCAATCCGCGTGCACTCGCGGCGCTGATGGACCGGCGCCACCACGAAGAACGCATGGCCGAAGGCGATGCCGGTGCCGATCCTGCAGACGAGCAACCGGGTCCGCCGCCGCGACGCGAAGACCCCCCTCCCACACGAGACGGCCGGCCGGCGCCATTGCCGCCACCGCCGAGGCCGGGTCCACCGCCGCCCAGAAACAATGGCGAAGTCGCCGACCCGCTTGGTTTCGGCTTGCGCCTCACCGTGTTCGATGAAGAGGGCCACCCGGTAATCGGCCCGCAGAACCCTGAACCCGGACTGGTGCGCACCATCGAAGTCGACGGCCGCGTGGTCGGTCGGCTCAATCTGATACCGGTGCATCAATTGCCCGGCGACGCGGCGCGCGGTTTCGTGCGCGGGCAGACGCGCGATCTGTTATGGCTTGCGGCGGCGCTGCTTGTGCTGTCGGCACTCGCTGCTGTGTGGCTGGCGCGGCGCATGCTGCGGCCGGTGTCGGCATTGCGCCTGGTGACGCAAAACATCGCACGCGGCAAATTCGATGTCCGCGCGCCGCTGATCGGGCACGACGAACTGGCCGAGCTGGCGCAACACGTCAACACCATGGCCGAAGCGCTGGAAGCGAACGAGGCGCAGCGACGCAAGGTGCTGGCCGACGTATCGCATGAATTGCGCACGCCGCTGTCGGTCATCCGCGGCGAAATCGAGGCCCTGCAAGACGGCGTGCGCCGCGCCGACGCCAATGCGCTCGAGTCGCTGCATGGCGAGGTGCTGCGCCTGAACAAGCTGGTCGACGATCTGTACCAGTTGGCGCTGGCCGATTCGGGCGGCCTGCACTATCACAAGGAACGCCTCGACCTGGCCGAGCTGGCGTTCGACCTGGCCGAGAGCTTCCAGGTGCGCGCCGCCAAGGCCGGGCTGCGGCTGATGACGCGCGAACCGGGGCAGCCCTTGATGGTGCATGGCGACCCTGGCCGCCTGGCTCAGGTCTTGACCAATCTGCTGGAAAACAGCATGCGCTATACCGATTCCGGCGGCACCATCGTCATGTCCCTGCGGGCCGAGGGCGTGCTGCTTGAGCTATGTATCGAAGACAGTGCGCCCGGCGTGCCCGACGGCGCGCATCGGCAATTGTTCGAACGGCTGTACCGTGTCGACCAGGCGCGCAGCCGTAACCGCGGCGGCAGCGGTCTGGGGCTGGCCATCTGCAAGTCGCTGGTCGAAGCGCATGGCGGCACCATCGTCGCCATGCCGTCGATGCTGGGCGGCGTGAAAATGCTGATCCATCTGCCGCTGGAGCGACCATGAACCAAGCCGCGAACGTCACCAACGCTGCCCATGTCGCGCATATTGTTATTGTCGAAGACGACGACAAGATCGCCGCCCTCCTGGCCGACTATTGCGCGGCGGCCGGCTACCGCACGACGCAGATCGGCGACGGTTGCCAGGCCGTGGCCTTCCTGCGCGAGACCCCGGCCGACCTGCTGCTGCTCGACCTGATGCTGCCGGGCATGGACGGCATCGAAGTGTGCCAGGCGGTGCGCGGCTTCTCGGTGCTGCCCATCATCATGCTGACCGCACGCATCGATGAAGTCGACCGGCTGCTCGGGCTGGACAGCGGGGCCGACGATTACGTGTGCAAGCCGTTCTCGCCGCGTGAAGTGATGGCGCGGGTCAAGGCGCAACTGCGGGCACAATGGCGTCGCACGCAGGGCGCCATGCCGACTCCGCCCGAATCGGCCGTCGCCATCGATGCCGATCGCATGCGCATCGTGGTCAAGGGTGTGGCGCTGCCCCTGACGCCGGTCGAGTACCGCCTGCTGGCGGAGATGATCGGCCACCCCGAACGCGTCTATTCGCGCCAGCAATTGCTCGACCTGTGCCACGACGACCAGCGCGACACCAGCGACCGCACCATCGATTCGCACATCAAGAATATCCGGCGCAAGCTCGCCGCCGCGCTACCCGGCGTCGATTGCCTGCAATCGGTATATGGCGTGGGGTATCGGTTCGAGCTGCCGTAGTCTCCCCCATATTTGCGCAGGTCGTACATCATTGCTGCACATTTGCGGCGCAAGCTGGTGTCTCCTACCCGACCACCGGGATTCACTGAAAGGAGCAAGTCATGACATCGATCTCCAAGAGCCTCATCCTTGGCGCCCTGCTGTTCGCATCCGTTGCCTGCATAGCGCAGCAAGGGCAGATGCCGCCGCGCATCGACGTGGCGGCCGTCACCGGCGCCGACGCCAAGACGTCACAGTCGGTCGAACAAGTGCTGCGCGACCAGCACGACAAGATCGATGCCATCCGGCGCGACGTCGATGCCCAGTTGGCCAAGCTACTCACCCCTGCCCAACTGGACAAGCTGCACGAAGCGATGCGCAAGAACCGGCCCGACGGCCCGACGCAAAGATAGGCAGGTTTCCGATCCGCGCCAACTGCGCTACTATGAGCAAGAACTCACTAGCGCGGCGCCATGACGATCGTAGCGGTCTTCAACCAAAAAGGCGGAGTCGGAAAAACCACCACGGCATTGAACCTGGCGGCGGCGCTGGCACGGCGCGAGCGCGAGACCTGCGCCATCGACCTCGATCCGCAAGCGCAGTTTTCCGGCGTGGCCGGCGTTACCGCGCGATCGGGCGACGATACGCTCCTGGCCACTTTCCAGCGCAACCGCCCCTTGAGCGAGTTGCTGCAACCCTCGCCCAAGGGCATGCAAGTCATCCCCGCGCACATGGAGTTGTCCAAGGTCGACTCGCTCTACGGCAAGGGCTACAACGTGGTCAATCGCTTGAATGCCGGCTTGAAGAGCGAACAGTTGGCGCAGAACGGGCAAACCTTCGTGCTCGATTGTTCGCCCCTGGTCGGCGTGCTGTCCTTGAATGCCATTTTTGCCGCCGACTGCGTGATCGTGCCGATCTCGGCCGACTATCTCTCGGCCAAGGGGGCGCAGCAGATCACCAAGACCTTGAACGTGCTCGAGCCGGTTTTGAAGCGGCGCATCGCCAGGTGCTATCTCCTGACGCGCTTCGATGGCCGGCGCCGCATGGCCTGGGATGTGCTGAAGACGGTGGAGGAACAATTCGGCAGCGAAGTCTGCCATACGCGGATCGCGGAAAACGTCAGCCTGGCGGAAAGCCCGGCCTTCGGCAAGACGGTGTTCGAGCATGCTCCGAACAGCCGTGGGGCGCATGACTACGAGGAATTGCTTGAGGAATTGCTGGCCTCGAAGTTCATTGAGTAAGCATCTATTTCGAGATCAGGGAGAGGATGTCCTCCAGCGAGGCCGACGGCCGCACCTTGTCTTCGGTTTGCTTGACTTCACAGCTCAGGATTTCGCAATCGCGGTACATCTGGCGCAGACGACGCTCGGCCTCGGCCTGGTCGGGCGCTGCAATGACGACGCTGACGATCTTGGAGCCGTTGCGCGTTTTGACCGAAAAATCGAATTTTGTCATGGCGATGAGGTTGTTGCCTGTTTTTATAGCATAGACCATCTTGCCGCTCTTCGCACAGGGGCACGACCGCATCGGCTGCGCTTGTGCTGATATCATGCGGCCATGCGAAAACTTCTGCCCGCTTCCATCCCGCTCGTGACGCTACTCCTGGCTGTGCTATGCGCTTGCGACCCGAAATTCAACTGGCGTGAAATCCATGGCAAGGAGGCGCCGTTTACCGTGCTCCTGCCGGCCAAGCCAGCCACGATGTCGCGTCCCATCCATCTAGGCGAACAGCAGGTCACCATGACCATGACCGGGGCGCAGGTCGACCATGTCAGCTTTGCCGTGGGCAGCGTGGCAATGCCTGACGCAACCCAGGCACACACGGCCTTGAACCTTATGCAGACTGCGCTGGTCAACAACATTAATGGCAAGAGCAAAACCTTGCCGGGGATCGGCGATACGGTCGACATCGAGGCTGTCGGAACCCCAACCGACGGCGTGCCGATGCTGCTGATCGCCCATTTCGCCGTCAACGGCAACCGCGCCTATCAGGTGATCGTGATGGGGCCGGAAAAGGAAGTCGTGAGGGAACAAGCCGCCACGTTCATCTCGTCGTTCAAGCCGAATTAATGCTTCGAAAGTATTTCGGCACGGCATTTTTCCCAGCCGACTACCGATGACCGGCGGGGCAAATCGTGCTAAGGTGTTTATAGAAACCAATATAACAGTCCCCAAGAGGTCTAATAATGCTTATCACCTTCAAATCGAAAGCCGCCGCAGAAGTGACGATGTATGAAGAGCACGCCAAGCCGCTGCTCGACCTGATCAACAAGGACGTGAAGATGGGCGTGATCACCGCTGCGGAGGCAGCAAGCGTGGCCGCCAAGCTCGGCGCCGTGGTCAGGGAAAGCAAGGCGCATCCGACAACGGAAGAGGTTGCGCGCGACATCGTCGCGCACCATGGAAATGGGCGCGACGATCACGATCACGAGGCGGCGCAATTCGTCAGCTTCGCCACGCGCGCCTATCCGCTGCTCGAAATGATACGCGCCGCCGCCCAGGGCGGGAACGACATCCTCTGGGGCGTCTAAGGTGCAAAGCCAGGAACGGACGCTGACGGCGGACGACGGCACGGCGCTGTTCGTCACCGATTGGCGGCCGGAAGCCGGTGTCGCCGAGCGGCGCGGCGTCATCCTGATGCATGGCTTGGGCGAGCACTGTGCGCGCTACCGCCACGTTGCGCAATTCCTCAATGATCAAGGTTACCTGGTTCGCGCCTACGACCATCGCGGGCATGGCCGTTCGGGCGGCCCGCGCGGCGACGTGCCCGATGGCGATGCCCTGCTGCGCGACGCACAGCTCGTGATCGGCGACTTCGCCGCCGGGCTTGATGCGCCGCCTATCCTGCTCGGCCACAGCATGGGCGGCCTGTTCGCGGCACGCTATGCGGTCGAAGAGCGCTCGCCCTTGTCCGGGCTGATTCTCTCCTCGCCCGCCCTGGCGATTGCGCTGTCGGGCGGGCAAAAGCTGCTGCTCAAGATACTCTCTGCCGTCGCACCCGGCTTGACGTTGCCCAACGGCTTGGAACAGCGCTACCTCTCGCACGATGCCAACGTGGTGCAAGCCTATGCCAAGGACCCGCTGGTGCACGCCAAAATCAGTGCGCGCCTGCTCAATGCCATGCTGGCATCGATCGCGGTCGTACATGCCAACATGGCCGGCTTGAAGATTCCGATGCTGCTGGTCTACGCGGGAGACGATCACATCGTCGACCCCGGCGGCAGCGCCGCGCTGACCAAGGTCTTGCCGGCCGACGCCGAGGTAAAAGTCTATCCTCAGCTATATCACGAAATTTTCAATGAACAGGACGCCGCGCCGGTGTTCGAGGACGTGCGCGCCTGGCTGGCGCGACGTTAGTGTTGTTGCGCCGGTCTGGCGCGTTCTTAAAGATTCATGCAAAAACCTATATTAAAGCCGGATTCGCTGGCCTTCTCCCTATTGGCCGCCGCCCATGCCGTCGCTGCGGTACGCGGCGGCACGGCCCTGCCGCAAGCCTTGACGCAGATCGGCGCCAGGCTGCAACTGACGCCGCAATCGCGTGGCGCCGCGCAAGACATTTCCTACCGCACGCTGCGCCAGCTCGGCCGCGCCGACACGCTCCTGGGTGCGATGGCGCAAAAGCAGCCCGAGCCGGCGCTGTTGCGCAGCCTCCTGTGCTGCGCACTGGCGCTGCTGTCGGACCCTGACGAGCAAGCCTACGATGCCTTCACCCTGGTCGATCAGGCGGTCGATGCGGCGGCGGCGGAAGCCGCCATCGCGCACGCCAAGGGCATGGTCAATGCGGTGTTGCGGCGCTACCTGCGCGAAGCGGCCCCGTTGCTGCAGGAAGCGCTGCGCAATCCCGTGGCACGCTGGAATTACCCGGCCTGGTGGATCGATACGACCAAGGCCACCTATCCCCAGCAATGGCAGGATATCCTGCAAGTGGGCAACAGCGCGCCGCCGATGACCTTGCGCGTCAATCTGCGCAAGACCACGGTTGACGACTATGTGGCCGCGCTGGCGGCCCAGGGCATCGCCGCGGCGCCTATCGGCCCGAGCGCCATCCGCCTGGCGCAGCCGCTGCCGGTTGCCCGCATCCCCGGCTTCGCGGAAGGCCTGGCTTCGGTGCAGGATGCCGCCGCCCAGTTGGCCGCGCCGCTGTTGGACGTGCAAAACGGCATGCGTGTGCTCGATGCCTGCGCCGCGCCGGGCGGCAAGACCGGCCATCTGCTGGAATTGGCCGACATCGAGCTGCTGGCTTTGGATAGCGATGCCAAGCGCCTGACGCGCATCGGCGAAAACCTGGAACGGCTGCAACTGCAGGCGCAACTGGCCGAAGGCGACGCCGCCCGCCGCAACTGGTGGGATGGCCAGCCCTACGACCGCATCCTGGCCGACGTGCCCTGCACCGCCTCGGGCATCCTGCGCCGCCACCCCGACATCCGCTGGTTGCGGCGCAAGGCCGACACCGCGCAATTGGCGGCCGTTTCGCGCCAGATCCTCGATAACCTGTGGTCCATGCTGCGCCCCGGCGGCAAGCTGCTGTTCGTCACCTGCTCGCTCTGGCCGCAAGAGTCCGCCGGCCAGGCCGATGCCTTCGCCCTGCGTCACCAGGCGACGCGCCTGCCTGCCCCGGGCCAGTTGCTGCCCGGCGGCGAAGGCGATCATGACGGGCTGTTCTACGCCCTGTTTGAAAAGCCGGTCTGAGCGCCGGCGCAGACGGCGGACGCGGCAATGAACTGCAATGAACTTTCCCCCGCAGTCTCCACTCGGAAGCGGTGCCACGGTGCGTAATCGCTGATGCGCACAAGCCGCAATTTCGTTGCAAAAAATTAGGATTTACACAAATTTTCCCGATTTTTGGCCGAAAATTTGCGGTAAGGCCATGCAAAACTGGTCTAATAGGAAAAGCCGCTACAATTACCCGCCTTGCGACCTTTGGCAGCGGGCGCCGATCAACCTTTTTGCGGTAGCGACCGCTTTGTGGCACGCGTGACAAGACGAATCATCGAGACGATCAAGAGCGGTTTGCTGGCAGCGCTGCTGCTCGTCTTCACGTTTGCCCAGACGCCCGCCTTCGCCGCCGAAGGCATCGAGATCGTCCAGGCCCACCTGGAAAGCTCATCCGACGGCTACCGCCTCTCGGCCACCTTCGCCTTTGAGCTGAACCGCACGCTGGAAGACGCGGTCAACCATGGCATTCCGCTGCATTTCACGACCCAGGTCGAGATCAAGCGTCCGCGCTGGTACTGGTTCGACGAATCGACCATCGAGGCGACCAATGTCGTCATCCTGTCCAAGAATTTGCTGACCAACGAATACCAGGCCAGTGTGGTCGGCGGCGTGCAGCGCAGCTTCCACTCGCTCGAAGATGCGCTTGAGCTGATGCGTCACCCGAGCCGCTGGATCGCTGCCGAGCGCGGCGCGCTGAAGTCGGGCACGACTTACAACGTCACCATACAGATGCGGCTCACGCTCGAATCGCTCGCGCTGTCCAAGCCCTTCCTCGTCGACTCGATCAACAATTCGGACTGGCGCCTGGCCACCGACAAGAAGTCGTTCTCGTTCAAGGCGGACTGACCGTGGTGCGCGCACTGAGGTATCTCCTCCTGGTGGGCGGCCCCATCATCTGCATCCTGCTGTTCCTGCTGGTCACGGCATCGGATAATTCGGCCGCGTTCGAGAAGAACTACCCCTGGCTGCTCGGCCTGAACGCCCTGTTTGCCTTCGCGCTGTTGATCTCGGTCATCTCGCTGGTGATCCGGCTGTACCGCAACTACCGGCAAAAGCAGTTCGGCTCGCGCCTGATGGCACGCCTGGTGCTGCTGTTCGCCGTGATCGGCGTCCTGCCCGGCACGGTGATCTATCTGGTGTCGGTGCAGTTCGTCTATCACTCGATCGAGTCGTGGTTCGACGTCTCGGTCGAATCGGCGCTCGATTCGGGGTTGAAGCTGGGCCAGAGTGCGCTCGAATCGCAGTTGAACGACTTGCTGGCCAAGGGCCGCAGCGTAGCGCTCGAGATTTCCGACCTGCCGCCGGTGGGCCAGGCCACCCAATTGACCAAGCTCTACGAATCGAACCCCACGCTCGAAGCCACCGTCGTCACCGCCAACGGGCGTGTGCTGGCCGGCGCCGGCAACCTCGTCGCCGGCCAGGCGCCGGACTTGCCGACGGCAGCCATGATCAAGCAGGCGCGCCTGACGCGCGGCTATTCGGCGCTGGAGAGCCGCGACAATGCCGCCGACGGCAGCAATAGCGGCGACTTGCACATGCGCGTGATCATCGCGATTCCGCCGTCCAACGCCGAATGGACCGGGCAGGAAGCGCGCTTCCTGCAATTGCTGCAGCCGATTCCGAGTTCTCTGGCCGTCAACGCCAAGGCGTTGTCGGACACCTCGCGCGAATACCATGAGCGTTCGCTCGGACGCACCGGCTTGCGCAAGATCTATATCGAGACGCTGACCTTGACGCTGTTATTGGCGACCTTTTGCGCCATTGCCGCCGGCTTCGTCATCGCCAGCAACCTGGCCAAGCCGCTGTTGCTCTTGGCCGAAGGCACCAAGGCGGTGGCGGAAGGCAATCTCTCGCCGCGCCCGATCGTCGCCAGTTCCGACGAGCTGGGCACGCTGACCCAATCGTTCGACACCATGACGCGCCAGCTGGCCGATGCGCGCGCTTCGGTCGAACTGAACCGCACCGCGCTGGAAAACGCCAAGGCCTACCTCGAGTCGGTGCTGGCCAACATGTCGGCCGGCGTGATGGTGCTGGACAGCCACTTCGTGCTGGTGTCATGCAACGAATCGGTCGAACGCATCCTGCAGCACGGCTTCGAAGCCGATCTCGGCAAGCCGCTGTCGGAGATCGAGGAATTGAAGGCGTTTTGCGCCGCCATCGACCAGGCCTTTTCCAATCAGAGCGCCCATACCGCCGCCGACCATAGCGAGGGCATGCGCGGGCATTGGCAGCGCCAGATCGAATTGCCGCATACCGGCCCGGGCGGCGAAGAATCCGGTGGCAGCACCACCATCCTGGCGCGCGGCTCGCGCCTGCCGGTCGGTGACGATACGGGCTATCTCGTGGTGTTCGACGATATCTCTGACGTGATTTCGGCCCAGCGTGCATTTGCCTGGGGCGAGGTGGCGCGCCGCCTGGCGCACGAGATCAAGAATCCGCTGACGCCGATCCAGCTCTCGGCCGAACGGATGCAGATGAAACTGACCGGCAAGCTCATGGCGACCGATGCCGCCATCCTGGAAAAAGGCACCTCGACCATCGTCAACCAGGTCAGCGCCATGAAGCGCATGGTCGACGATTTCCGCGACTACGCCAAGGCCCCGCCGGCCGTGCTGTCGCCGCTCGACCTGAATTCGCTGGTCGAGGAAATCCTGCATCTTTACCTGGCGGGCGATGGGCGCGACGTGATCCATGCGACGCTGGCGCCGCACCTCCCGCCCATCATGGGCGACGAGACCCAGTTACGCCAGGTGATACACAACCTGTTACAAAATGCCCAGGACGCTGTGGGCGATCATCCGGAACGTCCGGCAAATATCGAACTCCGAACAGAAGCCATACGCTACAAGGGTTCCAACGAGGAAACCCGCACGGCCGTTCGCCTCACGATCGCCGACAACGGCCCGGGCTTTTCGGCGAAAATACTGTCCCGCGCCTTCGAGCCCTACGTCACATCCAAGCCGCGCGGCACGGGCCTGGGCTTGGCGATGGTCAAGAAAATCATCGAAGAACACGGCGGACGCATCGATATTCAAAATCGAAGCGATGCAAATGGTGCAAAGGTGGCAATTTTGCTGTTAAAGTTAGCACCCGTGGAATAATTTGCGGCTGCACAGAATCAATATTCATTGTGCAAGTCCTATCATTACGGGATTGGAGAAGGCAAATACATGGCAAATATCCTCGTTGTAGACGATGAGATGGGTATTCGAGAGTTGCTCTCGGAAATTCTGGGCGACGAAGGGCATGTCGTCATCACGGCGGAAAATGCGCAGCAGGCGCGCGAATCACGGGCCGCCAGCGTCCCCGACCTGGTTTTGCTCGACATCTGGATGCCCGATACCGACGGCGTGACGTTGTTGAAGGAATGGCAGCGCGACGGGCTGTTGACCATGCCGGTCATCATGATGTCGGGTCATGCGACGATCGACACCGCAGTGGAGGCGACGCGCATCGGTGCGCTCAATTTCCTGGAAAAGCCGATTTCGCTGCAAAAGCTGCTGAAGGCTGTGCAGCAAGGCCTGTCGCGTTCGGTGGAAACCGTGCGCCCGGTGAACTTCCAGGTGCGCTCGACCGCGCCGGTGGAACAGCCTGCGCGCGCCGTGCAGGACGTGCCGTTTGCCGCGAACAATCCCGTGCACAGCCCAGCCGCCATGAATTCGATGGCCATACTGCAGCAGGATACGCAATTGTTTTCGCTGTCGTTCGATTTGCCGCTGCGCGAAGCGCGCGATGCGTTCGAGCGCGCCTATTTCGAACACCACCTGACGCGCGAGGGCGGCAGCATGACGCGCGTGGCGGAAAAGACCGGGCTGGAACGCACCCACTTGTACCGCAAGCTCAAGCAGCTCGGCGTCGAGCCGGGCAAACTGTCGAAAAAGGGCGGCTGACCCTGGCGACCCGCCTTACGCTCGTCACAGGCAAGACGGCGGCAACACGCGAAGCCGCCATCGCAGCATGCCTCGACCCTCGCGTCTCTTGCGCCTTCATTCTGGAAGGCCTCGCTTCCGGTTCCGGCCAGCTCGAAACCCTCGCTGCGCAAGCCGGCTTCCCTTTGATCCGCGTTGCGCCGGCCTGCATGTGCTGCACCGGCAACCTCACCTTGCGCGTGCATTTGAACCGGCTGCTGCGCCATGCTCCGCAATCGATCTGCATCAGTCTCGCCAACGACGAACATATCGAGCAATTATTGGCCTTCCTTTCTTCGCCGCCCTACGACAAGCTATTGTCATTGGAGCCAGTTGTTCATGGTAATGCCTGAATTGCCGGCTCGGCATCGTCGGGCCGGCAATCCGATGGGGTTGGAACTCCGTGAGCGAGTCCGTGCTCCAATCCTCATAAGAGCGTAAGCTGTTTCAACAGAAGCGGGAAAAATGGCCTCAATAACAACGCCAGGCTCGCTTTACAACAGCTTCAATGGTTAACTTATGTAAAAGCTGTCCATGTTTCATGTCCTTGTCTGCCATTTTTTAGTAATATTTTCTTGCGACAACTTGAAATCGGTACACCCCCGCTCCACCTGATGCGTTATGTGAATAACCCGTAAGAAAAAGGCGATTGCAAAACCTGGATACTCGATCGCCTGATATCGCCCAAGGAGCCATCATGAACCTGATCTATAACAGCGACCAATACAGCGTTGTCGAATTCGGTGTTGATAGCGAGGAGGAAGCGCTGCATTCCGGCGGTTACGAAATCACGGATAAGTCGGGCAATCGCGAAATCTTCATTCGCGGCGCCATGGCGGAAATCTTCCGCGAAAACGTCAAGAACCTCATTGCCTCGGAGCCGACCGTCGAAGACATCGACGATTTCCTCGGCGGCTACGACGCGGTAATGAGCCATCACGTGACGTATCACTAAATTGCTCAAGAGGTCGTTTCAAGATGAGCGGGGCTAGGCGCTGCGACGCGGACAGTACAACTGTACGGCAAGGAGCAGCAACAACGCCATGTTCATTTTGAAACGACCTCTATACAATCTGGGGTCATGGATAATGACCCCAGTTCCCGCAACACAGAAGGCATCTACGAGCCGTTCGACAGCGCCATCGTCCCGCTGACGCGCCATCGCCACGGCGCGCGGTTCGGCATGGATTTCCAATACCTGAGCCGCTTCGGCGGCAGCGCAGTTGGCGTGGCGCTCGAAGTGCTGCCGCCCGGCCTGCAAGCCAATCCGGCGCATTACCACATGCTTGAGGAAGAGCACGTCTATGTGCTCGACGGCAGCATGACGCTGATTCTGGGCGAACGCGAATATCTCATGGAGCAGGGCCACTACGTCTGCTTTCCGCCGGGCCAGAAAGCCGGCCACGCCTTGATCAACCGCACTGCCGAACCTTGCCGTTACCTGATCATCGGCAGCAGGCACCCGCACGACGTTTCCATCCATACCGACACCGGCCGCGTCAGCGTCAAGCTGACCGGCGAGGCCTATCGCGGCTCGGCCACGATGGATTATTGGGACGGCGTGGACAGTGTGAACCTTGGCGCCAAAGACTGAGTCCGATGCAGGGCAATTCACCGCAAATCGAGAGTGCGCAGCAGGCGCCGCACGACAAGCTCGCCGCACTCGTCGCCCGCCACGCGGCCCATCCTTTTCGCAAACCCTATGCGGCGTACAACCGCGATGCATTCGAACGGAGCCTCGCCGCATGGCGCGCGCATGGCGAAATGCCGCTGATTCTCGATGCCTGTTGCGGCGTCGGCCTGTCGACCATGCACCTGGCCGCGCAATTCCCCGATCATTTCGTCATCGGCGTCGATCAATCGGCCGACCGCAGCGGCCGCAATACGCAATGGGAAGGCGCGCCGCCCACCAACTTCGTCCGCGTGCGCGCCGATCTGGTCGACTACTGGCGCCTGCTCCATGACGCCGGTTTGCGCTTGGCGCGGCACACCCTGCTCTACCCCAATCCCTGGCCCAAGATCGGGCAATTGCACCGGCGCTGGCATGGCCATGCGGTATTTCCGACCGTGCTGGCTCTCGGCGGAGACTTTGAATGCCGCAGCAATTGGCGTGTATATGTCGAGGAATGCGCAGCGGCGCTGGCGCAATTGAGCGGCAAGCCGGTTGCCTGCGAAGCCTTTGCAACCGATTCGCCGATCACCCCATTTGAGCGCAAGTACATCGAGTCGGGGCACGCGCTGTGGCGCTGCCGGGTGACGCTGTAACAGCACGATAGGCACGTTCGCGAAAAACGCTCTATTATTGCGGTTTAAGCAATAATACTGGAGCCTGTCGCATGGATCGTTTGCAATCAATGCGCGTTTTTGCCAAGGTAGTCGAGCAAGGCAGCTTTGCCCGCGCCGGCACCTTGCTGGAAATGTCCAATGCCGTCGTCACGCGCCACGTGGCTGACCTCGAAGCCCACCTCGGGACGCGCCTGCTCAACCGCACCACACGCCGGCTGTCGCTGACCGAAACCGGCATGGCTTACCTCGAACGCGTCAAGCAGATCCTGCAAGACATCGACGACGCCGACGCCATCGCCTCGGCCCAGGCCAAGAAGCCTTCCGGCACCTTGCGCGTCTATTCGCATCTCGGTTTCGGCCAGATGCAATTGGCCAAGCTCTTGCCCGAATACGCGCAAAAGTACCCCGACGTGACGCTCGACGTGACGCTGTCGGACCGCGACGTCGACCTGGTCGAGGAAGGTTTCGACATCGGCATCTTCATCGGCTTGCAGCGCTTCGACGTCAGCATGATCTCGCGCCAGATCGGCACCACCGAAGTGCTGCTATGCGCCTCTCCCGGCTATCTGGAAAAGCGCGGCGCGCCGCAAGTGCCGGAAGACGTTTCCCGGCATGCCTGCCTGAATTTCCCGTTCGAGCAATTGCGCCACCGCTGGCCCATCGAAGGGCCGGACGGCACCACGACGCACATCCCCGTGACGAGCATGATGGTGTCGAACAGCGGCGAACTGCTGCGCCAATGCGCCATGGCGGGCATGGGCATCGTGATCCGTCCGTCGTTCAGCCTGGCCGACGATCTGGTATGCGGTCGGCTGGTGCGGCTCCTGCCCGATTACCACCTGGGGCAGATGAGCGTGATGATGGTCTATCCGAGCCGGCGCCTGTTGTCGGCCACGGTGCGCAGCTTCGTCGATTTCATCAGCCAGCATTATCCGTATCCCGAGCGCGATCCGTGGCTGATCAGCGATGCGGAATGCAAGGGAAAGAAAGCCTAGCGCCTTAGCAATTCAAGTACGCGTTGCCCGGCCGTCTCGATCTCGCCGCTGTTGTCGATCCGTACCACTTGCTGCGAATTTGCGTACGAATCTGCACGTGATTCAGGTGGCGGAAATTGGCTGGCGCGGCTGATACGGCGCAACAGCGCCGCGCCGCTTTCGCGTCCGCGCGCCGCCAGCCGCTCTTCGAGCAGCGCGGCATCGGCTTCGATCCATACCACCTGCGCCTGCGGATAGAGCTGCTGCAATTGCGGCACGTATTCGCGCGAGCCGTTGACGAGCACGTCGAACCCGGCCAGCAAATCGGCCTCTATGCAGCGCCGCACGCCGTACGAGACACCATCGACCTGCCACTGCATGGCGAATTGCCCCGCTGCGGCGAGATTCCAGAACGTGGCAGTATCGACTGCCTCGTGCACATCACCTTCTTGCGCAGGTTTGGTGACGGTGCGGCGCGCGAACACCGTGTCGCGATTGGGCAAGCGCTGCTGCACCCAGCGCAGCAGGCTATCCTTGCCCGCACCGGAGGGGCCGACGAAAAAGAAAAGGCGACCGGGTGCGGGCAGGACACCAGGCAGGCTGGTCTGCGGCAAACGGTCGCCAAAGGGGAAACTGCGCCAGACGGCAAACGGCGCGCCCGGCCCGGCTTCACGGAAGATGCACAAACGGTCGATGGCGAAAGAGGCCTGGGCGATGAGCGGCGCGAAGTGTTCCTCTGCCGCACGGCGCAGTGCGTAGGCGGCATCGTCGTCGATTTCGCGCAAGTCGTCCGACAGCGTCAGGTGGAAGCGGTATTCTTCCTCGGTGTACGGGTAACCCCAGCGCTGCAGCAAGGCTTCCTGGCGCAGACTCATGCTGCGCCGGCGCCGTGTGGCCAGCTCATGGTCGGCGGGCGCCGCACGCAGCAGGTCGAAATAGCTGACGCAACGCATGGCCAGGGCGCCAATCTCAAGCTCGGCGTCTTCCGCGCCTTCAGGACGCAGCGCGAGAAAATGGTCGAGCGGCTTGACCGTAAGCGCGGGAACGGCAATGCGCCGCTGCGCCTGGCAAAAAGCCGCAGCCATCGCTTCGAGATTGGCTTCGGAAAATCCCGGCGCCAGGTGAAACGGCGCCTTCAGCGTGGCATGGAGGCCGTAGCGCCGGGCGCCGCTGGTCAGTTGCGACAACAGCACCGGCGGAATGCCCGGTACGGTTTCCTGTCCGACGGCAAGCCCGCGTTCCGCGTCGCGCCCGATCCAGCTATTGCCCGCTTCAGCCCAGGGGGACCCCGGTTCTGGCGCGAAGTAGAGGGCGTAGCGCACGGGTTTGCCCTGAACCCTGCTACGCGGCCATCGAATACGTGCGCCGCGTCTCCATGCGCGCCGGTTCGGCGCAGTAGGCCAGCCGGCCGGCGGCGATGGTGGCGATCAGGCGGGCTTGGCCAGCCGGCCCCGGCTCGACCAGCAGCAGATCGGCGCGGCGGCCCGAGGCGATGCGGCCACGGTCGGCCAGACCCAGCGCGGCGGCCGGCTGTTCCGACACCATGCGCCAGGCGTCGGCCAGCGTGCAGGCGCCCTCATGGGCCAGCCGGAACGGCGCGTGCAGCATGGCGGGGTAGTAGTAGTCCGACACGAGAATGTCGCACATGCGGCTCTTGACGGCATCGATGGTGGCCAACGCACCGCGATGGCTGCCGCCCAGGAGCACGTTGGGTGCGCCCATGATGACGCGGTTGTCGAAAGCCAGCGCGGAGAATAGCGCGTCCTGCGTCATGGGGAATTCCGAAATCGTCGCGCCGAGTTGCTGGTAGCGCTCGCGGTCGGCGCTGTTGGTGTCGTCGTGCGAAGCCATGGGCACGCGATGCTTGATGCAGGCGGCAGCCAGTTGCGCAACGGCCTTTGCCACGTCTTCGCGCGGGCGGCTTTCGGCAATCTTCACGCGCGACTTGAAGCCATCGGTGGCGCAGCGTGCGCGGGCGGCATAGGCGGCCAGCTTTTCCGGCCGTTCGCAGCCGGCGATAATCTGCGGCAAGTGTTCGTTGAAGGCGAAGAAGTCGATGCGGCCGCTGGCGATCCATTCCAGCGCATCGGCCACGCCGTCGAGATGGTGCGTCTCGAAACGCAGGTGCACGCGATGATCGACGTGGCTGTTGGTGCGCAACTGCGCCATCTGCTTCAGCATCGCCAGCGCCGGCTCGCGGCCGCGCAAGCCGCCTTCCCAGCTATAGGTCAGGCCATGGCATGCGGTGGTAATGCCATTGGCGGCGAGCTGCCGGTCGGTATCGGTGAAGGCGATGTCGTGCGCGAACTGGGTGTCGGGGCGCGGCTGGATCTGGCGCTCGAAGGCGTCGCCGTGCAAATCGACGATGCCGGGCAAGACCAGCAAACCCTGCGCGTCGAACACGGTGCCTTCGGTGCCCGATTTGATCGAGCCGCCGACGTGATCGATGCGTGCGCCGTAGAGCGTGACATCGGCCGCATTCCAGTCCAATGCGCAATCCGCCTTGCCGTCTTGCTGCTGAACCAGACCGGTTCCGCCATGTATGAAAAGCCTAGTGTCCATGCACCACCTGAATGTTGATCGCAATAATGCCAAGCATGCTAGCCCGCGAATATGACCGGGCTTTGACATCTTGGTTCATTTGTCGCTTTGGCAGCACCGGTGAATGGGAATGGCAACATTGCAGGAACATTGCCGGCGGCTTGCCAGTGAGGAACTGTTGCCGCGGAATGGCGCTGTGGAATGTTATTCTTACCGCTGTCGCCCTATTTCCCGTTTCCGCCATGTGCCAATTGCTTGCAATGAATTGCAACGTCCCCACCGACATCGTGTTCAGCTTCACCGGTTTTGCCGAACGCGGCGGCGGCAGCGACCAGCACAAGGACGGCTGGGGCATCGCCTTCTTCGAGGGCACCGGGGTGCGCCACTTCGTCGACCATGAGCCGGCGGTCAGTTCGCCGGTGGCAGACCTGATCCGGCGCTGGCCGATCAAGTCGAAGAACGTGATTTCGCACATCCGCAAGGCGACCCAGGGCGAGGTGCGGCTGGAGAACTGCCACCCTTTCGTGCGCGAACTCTGGGGCCGCTATTGGGTATTCGCCCACAACGGCGACCTGCAGGATTTCCAGCCGCCCGTCGCCGGTCCCTACCGCCCGGTCGGCCAGACCGACAGCGAACGCGCCTTTTGCCACATCCTCCAAGTGCTGCGCCAGCGCTTCGGCGAACAGATGCCGCCACTGCCCGAATTGCGCAAGGTGCTCGCCGAATTGACGGCCAACATCGCCTCGCACGGTCCGTTCAACATGTTGCTGTCGGACGGTTCCGCGCTGTTTGCGCATTGCTCGACCAATCTGTTCTATGTCGTGCGCCAGCATCCATTTGCCACAGCCAAGCTGGCCAACAACGACGTCCGCGTCGATTTCGCCCAGGTCACCACGCCGACCGACCGCGTCGCCGTGATCGTCACTGAACCGCTGACCGACAACGAGACCTGGACCCCGTTTCAAAGCGGCGAATTGAAGATGTTCGTCGACGGCGTGCCCGTCTGATGTTCTTTGCAGCACGGACGATCGTGCTTTTCAAACGCGACCGTTTGACTCTCATGGCAAGCGCTGATGCGCTGCACCACGAATTTTTCCGGGCGCGGGGTGGAAATCGGCTAAAGTGAGGGAAATGCCGTATTGTCGAAGAACCGGTTGCCAACCTGTTCCTGTCTGTGTGAGCGAAAACTTTCCGACCATGTCCGATCAAACTCCGCTCCCCGCAGTGCACCCTTTACGTGTGAGAGAATTCTTTCTGGCACGCCAGCCCATCCTGGATCGCAACCAGGAGCTGGTTGCCTACGAACTGCTGTTTCGCAACGGCGACGTCAGTGCCGCCGACATCACGAGCGATCTCTCGGCCACGGCCGCCGTCATTTCCCATACCGCCCAGCTCGGCATCGAAAAGGTGATCGGCGACGTGCTCGGCTTCATCAATGTCGATGCCGCCGTGCTGATGAGCGATATTTTCGAATTCCTGCCGCGCCAGCAAGTCGTGCTGGAGATCGTGGAGACGGTTGAAGCCACGCCCGAGGTGGTGGCGCGGGTCCAGGAACTGGCAGCCCAGGGATTCCAGTTTGCACTGGACGACGTGATCACCGACAGTGCCGATGTGCAAAAGCTGCTGCCGATGATCAGCATCGTCAAGTTCGACCTGCGCGACATGCCGCTCTCCGCCTTGCTCAAGCTCACGCCGCAATTCAAGCAGGCGGGCAAGAAACTGCTGGCCGAGAAAGTGGAATCGTACGGCCAGTTCAAGATCTGCCTCGATCTTGGTTTCGATTATTTCCAGGGGTATTACTTCGCCAAGCCATCGCTTTTGTCGGGCAAGAAGCTGTCGCCTTCGCAGATGGCGGTGATGGCGATGATGAAACTCGTGGTGTCCGACGCCGAGACCGCCGAGATCGAGCGCGCCATCAAACAAGATGTGGCGCTCTCGCTGAACCTGCTGCGCCTGGCCAATGCGCCGGCTTTCGGCATCCGCCACCGTATCGATTCGCTCTCGCAGGCCTTGATCGTGCTGGGACGCGAACATCTGCGCCGCTGGCTGCAGATCATGCTCTATGCCGAGCCCTGCAAGAAAGGCCACAGCCTGCCGCCGCTTCTGGCGCTGGCAACCACGCGGGGCAAGATGCTTGAGCTGCTGGCACGCAGAATCGCACCGGACAACCGCAACATGGCCGACACTGCCTTCACCGTCGGCATCATGTCGCTGACCGATACGCTGTTCGGCATCCCCATGCAAGCCATCCTGGAGCAGATCCATGTGGTCGAGGAAGTGTCACAGGCACTCCTGTCGCGCAAGGGCATCCACGGCGACCTGCTCAAGCTGGCCGAGTATCTGGAGCGCATCGAAGAATCGCAGGAATTGATCGCGCCGCTGCTCTACAAGCTGAAGCTGTCGCACCAAGACTTGTATGAACTCGAAATCGCTTCGTTCGAGTGGAGCGACCAGGTGGCGCACAGCGCCATGTGAATTACATGTATCCGGTCAGGCCCAGCAAACCGGCGCCGGCCAGCAGCAGCAAGGGATGCACGCGGGTCTTCACGCTGAGAAAGGCGGCAACCGCCGTCACGGCATAGGCGAGCCAGCTATGATCGGCTTCGCGTGTCAACACGTAGCCGCTCGCCAGCACCAGCCCAACCGTCACCGACACCAGCCCGGCCTGCACCACAGGGCGCCAGGGCGCTTCGTTGAAACGGTCCCAGAAGCGCGTAAAGGCATAGACCGTCAGGGACGAGGGCAGGCACATCGCGATGGTTGCCACCAGGGCGCCGGATATGCCGGCGAGCTTCCAGCCGATCAGGCTCACGATCAGCACGTTCGGCCCGGGTGCCGCCTGCGATAGCGACACCAGCGAAACGAAGTCGTTGCTCGTCATCCAACCGCGCAGCTCGACCAGTTGATGATGCATCTCGGGTATCAGCACGTTGGCCCCGCCTATCGCCATCAGCGACAGCGCCAGGAAATAGAACGCAACTTCGGATAGCGAACGGCCGCTCATTGGCGCATCCTCCACGTCAAAAATACGGAAATCGGCGCCAGCACGCCCAACACCAGCAGCAAGGGTAACGCCAGCAGGGCGAAGGCGATGAAGGCCAGTGCCGAAATGCCGGTAGTGCTGACGGACTTAATCTGACGCTCCAGCATGTTGTAGCCGACCGCCACCACCAATCCGGCGCTGGCCGCCGCCGTGCCGTTGATCACGTGCTGCACGGCCGGCACCTGGCCATACAAGCCGTACAGCGTGGCCAGCGCCATCAGGATCGCAAACGGCGCCGCCATCAAGCCGGAAAATGCCAGGAACGAACCGAGCGGGCCATGGAAGCGCGCGCCGATCATGATGGAGAGGTTGACCACGTTCGGCCCGGGCAAAATCTGGCCCAGGCTCAAGCCATCGTTGAACTCATCGGCGCTGAGCCAATGATGCTTGTCCACCAGCGCGCGCCGCGCAAACGGCAGCACGCCGCCGAAGCTCACCACGCCCATCAAGAGAAAGCAGCGGAACAATTCGCCACGGGTCATGGGCGCGGGCTTGTTACCTGCCGTGTTATTCAACGTATCCATGGCGTCAGGATAGCAGCCTGTTGCCTCGGTGAAAAACGATTTATCCTGGCTATCCATGTGAGATATACTCACAAGTAATGGACCAGCACCAATGATATCCGACCTGCCACCCCTGAATGCCTTGCGCGCCTTTGAAGCGGCGGCGCGGCTGGGCAGTTTTTCCGCGGCGGCGGACAGCCTGCATGTGACGCACGGTGCGATCAGCCGGCAGGTGCGTGCGCTGGAGGAGTGGCTGGGCACAGCGCTGTTCGAGCGTCACGGCCGGCGCGTGTTGCTGACGGCGCCGGGGCGCGACTATTTTCTCGCCGTGCAATCGGCATTCCAGAACATTGCCGGCGCGACCCGGCGCGTGACCGAGAGTGGCGCGCGCCATCGCCTCACGCTCGACGCCTTGCCCACCTTCACCATGCATTGGCTATTGCCGCGCCTGACGCGCTTCCAGTTGCGCCATCCCGGCGTGGAGTTGAATTTGATCACGTCGGACCGGCCGCCCGACCAGAGCATGAACTTCGACCTCGCCATCCGCCGCGGCCCGCTGGAGTTGCCGGGCTACCTGGTACGCGAGTTCCTGGTCGAGCGCGAAATCCCGGTGTGCAGCCCGGCCTTATTGAAACACCTGCCTTTGCGCGAGGTGGGCGATCTGAAGCGCCATACCTTGCTCTCTTCCGCCGGGCGGGCTCACTCGTGGCAGCGCTGGCTGGCCGAAGCCGGGGTGCCGGGGCTGGAACCGCAAGGACGGCAACAGTTCGATCATTTTTACCTGACCTTGCAGGCGGCAGTCGATGGGATCGGCGTCGCGCTCGGGCCGCGCCCGGTGATCGACCGCGAACTCGACGCAGGCCGGCTGGTGATGCCGCTGCCGGGGCCGACCGTGCCCTCGCGCGCCTATTGCTGGCTGGTGCCCGAGAGCCGCGCCGGCGATCCTGCCCTGCGCAGCTTCTGCGACTGGCTGATTGAAGAAACGGCAGGTTGAGGCGCTACGGGGACCGGATAAATTACGACTCGGCCGAAAGCGTATTGAAGTCGTCCATCCATTGTTGCAGCTTTTCCTTGGCATGGGCGCGCTGCTTGGGGGTGGTGAGGTTGACGATGGTGACGGTCAATTGCGCCAGGCCATCCTTGGACGCGGCAAAGAAAGACTGCATCTGCGGACTGGCTTCGCTGCGCGCGAGGAGATTGTTGGCGATGTAGGCCTTGATCAATGCGGTTGCCGCATCGTGCGACAGCTTGTCGCGATGGATGTGGTCGAGCAGCGCGAACAGTGCCTGTTGCCGCTGGGCGCGGTCTTCGACCCAGAACTCGTTATTCAGCGGCCGCGCATCGGAAGCGCGGCGGATCGCGGCTTCCTGTTCTTCGCTGAAATCGCCGAACCAGTATTCGGCCCATTCCATCACCATCTTGTAGCGATGCTCCTGGCGCTCCTCACGGTCGCCATCAAGATACTCCTTGCGGAACTTGCGGTTGGTGGCGTCGAACTTCTGTTTCAGCGCATCCATATTGTCGGCATTCATCGCCATCGCGAGGTCGGCCAGGTCGGGCGCGGCTTGCTCGACCGTTCGGTCGATGGCTTTGCTGATGTCGTCGTAGACGCTCATCACGTCGGCCTTGGTCACGTTGCGGTCAAGCTGCTGCCTGGCCGTGGCGAGGATGGGCAGGTAGGTTTTCAGCTGGGTATGGCGATGCCAGGCGAACAGCGTATCGATGCGCTGCCTGACCCAGGGGCGCTGGCTGGTGTCGAAATCGACATAGCCGTTCAACCACCAGTAGACGACGGTGTCGCCATTGTTGTAGCCGATCCGGCCCAGGCTGCAGGCGGCCAGAAGCAGCAGCAATAACCCCGCACAGAACAGGTGCAGGTGGCGTCTGGAGGGCATGATAGAATTTTGCATCATTTCCGATTGTCGCCTATGAACATCGTCATTCTCGCAGCAGGCATGGGCAAACGCATGCATTCCGCCCTGCCCAAGGTGCTGCACTGCCTGGCAGGCAAACCGCTGCTGTCCCACGTCGTCGATACCGCACGCAGCCTGCATCCTACCACCCTGACCGTAGTCTACGGCCACGGCGGCGATGCCGTGCCGCAAGCCTTGCAAGGCGCCGACCTGGCTTTTGCCAAGCAGGAGCCGCAGCTTGGCACGGGCCATGCCGTCATGCAGGCAATCGATCGGTTAAGCGATGCCGTGCCCACGCTGATTCTGTATGGCGACGTGCCGTTGACGCGCGCTGCCAGCCTGCAACGCTTGTTGGACAGTGCCGGCGGCAATAAGTTGGCTATCCTGACCGTCACCCTGCCCGACCCGACCGGCTATGGCCGCATCGTACGCAAAAATGATGCCATCGTACGCATCGTCGAGCAAAAGGATGCGAGCGAAGCGGAACGCGCCATCACGGAAGTCAACACCGGCATCATGGTCGCGCCGACCGCGAAATTGAAAACCTGGCTGGCCGGGCTGTCTAACGACAACGCCCAAGGCGAATACTATCTGACCGACATCGTGGCTTGCGCGGTGCGCGATGGCGTGGACGTCACGTCGGCCCAGCCCGAGGACGTGTCGGAGACTTTGGGCGTCAACAGCAAACTGCAATTGGCCGAACTGGAACGCGCGCTGCAGTTGCAGACGGCGCACCGCCTGCTCGAACAGGGTGTGACGCTGACGGATGCGGCGCGCATCGACGTGCGCGGTGAATTGCGCTGCGGGCGTGACGTGACGATCGATGTCAATTGCGTGTTCGAAGGGACTGTTGAACTGGAAGACGGCGTCAGCATCGGCGCCAACTGCGTGATCCGCAATGCGCGCATCGGCCGTGGCAGCAACATCAAGCCGTTCTGCCACATCGAGGACGCCGAAGTCGGTGCCGTCGGCCAGATCGGCCCGTATGCGCGGCTGCGCCCCGGCACGGTGCTGGCAGAGGACGTTCATATCGGCAACTTCGTCGAAGTGAAGAACAGCCAGATCGCCGCGCACAGCAAGGCCAATCACTTGAGCTACGTAGGCGATGCCACGGTCGGCGCCAACGTCAACATCGGCGCCGGCACCATCACCTGCAATTACGACGGCGTGAACAAATCGCGCACCGTGATCGAGGACGACGCCTTCATCGGCAGCGATACGCAACTGGTGGCGCCGGTGACGGTCGGCAAGGGTGCCACGCTGGGCGCCGGCACCACGCTGACGCGCGATGCGCCGGCGGGAAAATTGACCGTGTCGCGTGCGCGCCAGACTACCATCGAGGGTTGGCAGCGGCCAGTCAAGATCAAGAAGTAAATCACCCTATAGCGCAATCCGCGTTTCGAACTTGCTGCGGTGAATCGAAAAGAAACTGCGCACATTGCGCACGTTGGCATGCCCGGCGAACACGCGGTGCGCCAGCGCGTGGTAGGCCGGCATGTCGGCCACCTGCACGATCAATACGAAATCCGGCCCGGGCGAGACACGGTAGCATTGCAAAATGGCCGGCTCACGCGCGGCCAGCGCTTCGAACTCTTCCTGCTTCTCCGCGCCCTGATGGTCGAGCGTGATTTCGACGATGGCAGTGAGCGCGGGGCCGAGCTTGTCAGCCGCGAGCAGCGCCACGCGACGTTCAATCACCCCGGCGTCAGTCAAACGCTTGACGCGGCGCAAGCAGGTGGGCGCGGTGGCGTGGACCTTGGCGGCCAAGTCGAGGTTGGATAGGGAAGCGTCGTCCTGCAAGACATCCAGAATGCGCTTATCCAGCTCATCCAGATCGATTTGTTCGGCTTTCATTTTGAAATAATAGTAAACATATTTAGTATCTTTGAATTATTATTTCATATATTTGCTTATCGCATTGATAAAGTCAATTTATATTTAATTTTGAAATTTTATTTCACAACAACCGCCCTAGCATGAGCATATTCCCATAATTTGCTCGTGAGGCTTTCATGTGCGGCATCGTCGGCGCGGTAGCGCAGCGCAATATCACTCCCATCCTGGTCGAAGGCTTGAAGCGGCTTGAATACCGCGGCTACGATTCCTGCGGCGTCGCCTTGCACGTCGATGGCGGTTTGAAGCGTTCGCGCAGCACCTCGCGCGTGGCCGACCTCGAACTGCTGATCGGCAGCGCCGAACTGGCCGGCTTTACCGGCATCGCCCACACGCGCTGGGCCACGCATGGCGTACCGGCCACGCACAATGCCCATCCGCATTTTTCGCGCGAGCGCATCGCCATCGTCCACAACGGCATCATCGAGAACCACGACGAATTGCGCACCGAACTCCAGGCGGCAGGCTATGGCTTTGAAAGCCAGACCGATTCCGAAGTGATCGCGCACCTGATCGATCACCTGTATCACGGCGATCTGTTCGAGGCCGTGCAGCAAGCGACGAAGCGGCTGATCGGCGCCTATGCGATCGCCTCGTTCTGCCGCGACGAGCCGCACCGCGTGGTAGGCGCACGCAATGGTTCGCCTTTGATCGTCGGACTGGGCAAGGGTGAGAATTTTCTTGCTTCCGACGCGATGGCCTTGGCCGGCATCACGGATCAGATCGTGTATCTCGAAGACGGCGACGTGGTGGACCTGCAGTTACAGCGCACCTGGGTCGTCGACGTCGCCGGGCGCCAGGCGCAACGCGAGGTGCGTACCGTGCACGCCCATAGCGGCGCGGCCGAGCTCGGGCCGTATCGCCATTTCATGCAGAAGGAAATCTTCGAGCAGCCGCGCGCCATCGGCGATACGCTCGAAGGCGTGACCGGCATCATGCCCGAGCTGTTCGGCGACGGCGCCTATCGCGTGTTCAAGCAGATCGATTCGCTCCTGATCCTGGCTTGCGGCACAAGCTATTACGCCGGGCTGACGGCGAAATACTGGATCGAGTCGATCGCCAGGATTCCGGTCAACGTCGAGATCGCCAGCGAATACCGCTACCGCGACAGCGTGCCGAACCCGAATGCGCTGGTGGTCACGATTTCGCAAAGCGGCGAAACGGCCGACACGCTGGCCGCCTTGAAGCATGCGCGCGCGCAAGGCATGGCGCATACGCTGACGGTATGCAACGTCGCCACCAGTGCCATGGTGCGCGAGTGCGCCCTGGCGTATATCACGCGCGCCGGCGTGGAAGTCGGCGTGGCGTCGACCAAGGCCTTCACCACGCAATTGACGGCGCTGTTCCTGCTCGCGTTGGCACTCGCGCAATCCAAGGGCCGCCTGACCGACGAAGAGGAAGCGGCGCACCTGAAAGCCATGCGCCACCTGCCCGCTGCGATTGCCGCCGTGCTGGCGCTGGAGCCGCAAATCATCGCCTGGGCCGACGAATTCGCGCGCAAGGAAAACGCGCTCTTCCTCGGACGCGGCCTGCATTATCCGATCGCGCTGGAAGGTGCGTTGAAGCTCAAGGAAATCTCTTACATCCACGCCGAAGCCTACCCGGCCGGCGAATTGAAGCACGGCCCGCTGGCGCTCGTCACCGAAGAGATGCCGGTGGTGACGGTGGCGCCCAACGATGCCCTGATCGAAAAGCTGAAATCGAACATGCATGAAGTACGCGCGCGCGGCGGTCAGCTCTACGTGTTCGCCGACGCCGATTCGCGCATCGCACCCTCGGAGGGAATCCACGTGATCCGCCTGCCGGAGCACTATGGCGTGCTCTCGCCCATCCTGCACACGGTGCCGCTGCAACTGCTGGCCTACCATACCGCGCTGGCACGCGGGACGGATGTGGACAAGCCGCGTAACCTGGCAAAATCGGTGACCGTGGAATAAGTCGATCGCTGGTTTGCCGCGTTTTTGCCGGCGTCGAATAATGCCTGGTAGCGCCAGCGTCGATCACGCCAATTCCCCACTCAATATCATGAGCGGGGTTGTGCCTTAAACGTGGGTCGGATTTCGCTGCAAATGGACAACAGGAAGGCATCGCTAGTCGAAGCAGGTAAGCCGGCTTTGCTGGTGGCGTATTTACCCAGCCGGTGCGGCTGGCGGGGTGGGATGCGGATCGACCGGCGGCGCTTCCATGGGTGATCCGGGCATTGGCACTTCGGCAGGGAAATCAGGCGGTGGCGTACGGTCTGGTGTGGGCGACGGCACTTCGACCGGCGCGGACGGGGGCGTGGAATTGGATGTGGAATCCGGCGCCACGCAGGCAGGAGTAAACAATTCTTCAACCGGGCAACTGTCCATATCGTCACCGTTTGACGGGAATGGAAATATCGCCTGCAACGACGACCAACCTACCCGGAGGGTCGAACGGGTCGAATGGCTCATTCCTCGAGCAGATGCGGAGGTCATCGAATCGATCTTCATGGCTGGAAACGTAAAGCGCTTTCCTATCGTCGGATTGCGGCATCTTCGTCGCAATCCAAACAGGGCGACGATGCGCTGCGCGCACCTGTCGCCCATTGATTTATCGATGGCAACCTGGATGGTTCAAAGGACTGGATTGCCTGTCACAGGTGCCGATTCGATTTTAGCGATGCTGCTGATCTTGCCCGCGTTGTTGATTGTGCTGATCCTGTCCGCGCTGTTGGTTGTGTTGATCCTGCTGGGGTTGCTTGTTTTTCTGGTCTTGCTGGGGCTGTTGGCCATGTTGATCCTGCTGGCGCTGCTGATTTTGCTGATCCTGCTGGCGCTGCTGGTCGGTCTTGGACGCGTCGCTTTGGCCGCTTTGTTTTTGGGCTTGAGTGGTAGGCTTCGTGGTATTCATGATGAATGTTCCTTCTCTGTCGGTACCGCTGCATGTCGCGGCCACTTATTGCAACGCCGAAAATCGTCACGCGTTAAGTGCCATGGTATCGAACCGACAAAACGAAGGGAATACGACATCGGCCTTCCATGATGTAGGGATAGGCGAGGTAAATCTTTCCTTTCGCAAAGCGGGAATGGAACAGCTTGTTGCCGAGCATGACGATGTCCGCAGCAACACCCGCGAGACCGTGGCCTGTTCGCACTATTTCTCTTTGTCTTTCTTTGTCGACAGATCGGCGCGCAGCAAGCAGCGAAGCACGCGCGATCCAGGCGCGCATACTTCAGTTCAGCAAACCGCTTTTTACCGCGTAATAGGTCATGTCGCTGTTGGAATGCAATTCCATCTTTTCCAGCACGCGCGTGCGGTAGGTGCTGACGGTTTTGGTGCTCAGGGAGAGCGCCAGTGCAATTTCCGACACCATCTCTCCCTTGGCCAAACGCAGGAAGACCTGGAATTCGCGGTCCGACAGTTCGGTATGGATGGCCGACGCGCCGCTGTGGTCGAAACTCCGGGCCAACAGATCCCCGACGGCGGAACTGATGTAGCGGCGGCGCGCGGCTACGGTTCGAATCGCACGCTTGATCTCCTCGAATTCGGCATACTTGTCCAGATAGCCGTCCGCGCCGATCCGCAATACGTTGACGGCGTACTGCTCGGCCGGCAAGCCGCTGAAGATCAACACCGGCAAATCGGCTTGACCGCGCTTGATGGTGCGCAAGGCGTCGATGCCGTTTTGCCCCGGCATGCTGATATCGAGCAGCATGACGTCGCACTGCCCCTTGCGGGCGATTTCCAGCGCGCCCCTGCCGCAGGCCGCTTCGGCGACGACCTCCATGTCCTGCGCCTCTTGCAGCATTTGCTTGAATCCAAGCCTTACAATTTGATGATCGTCGCAGATGGCTACGCGTATCATGTGTCCCTCGTCATCTGTCAATGTCCGCCTGCCAAGCAAGCGTGTCGCCGATCGAGAACCGGCCGCGGCTCAATGTTGGACGCGAATTTCGCTCCACAGTTCGATGAGGCAACGCAATCCTCGCGTCCCTCTGAAGCAACCGAAGATGTCCTGCGCCAACGTTGCCTCTGCGCCTCGTACAGTCCTACAAGACCGCGCGTCCACGTCCTATGGCGATTTCCGGCCCGCCGCGGCAGACTATTGCCGTAGTGCCCCAATTGGTGATCCAAATTAGCGACCCGAATCTTTCACATCAGGAGAAATAACCATGACCAACGACGAAATCATCAGCACACTCAACGATTTGATCAAGGTTTGCAATGACGGAAAGGAAGGCTTCAAGACATGCGCCGAAGATGCCAAGCTCACCTCGCCCGACCTGAAAGCACTGCTGCGCCAACGCGAAGGCCAATGCGCCAACGCCGCCAGCGAATTGAGTTCGCTGGTGCGCGGTTATGGCGATGCACCGACCACCGGCAGCACGGCCGCCGGCGCCCTGCACCGCGGCTGGCTCAACGTCAAGACCGCGATCACGGGCAAAAGCGATGTCGCGGTTCTGGAAGAGTGCGAGCGCGGCGAAGACATCGCGAAGAAGTCCTATGCGCAGGCGCTGGAAAAAGCGTTGCCGCCGGAAATCCGGGTGGTGGTTGAACGGCAATATCAAGGCGTGCTACGCAACCATGACCAAATCAAGATGTTGCGTGACGAAGCCAAGACTCACGCCCACGCTTGAGCACGGAGCGTAAAATGAAAGCGGCCTTGCAGGCCGCTTTCTACTTCATCTGCCGAGGACACGTCATAGTACGCATGCCGTGCTACAACGGTCCGCGTCCCTGAATCACCCTGATCACGATGACGATGATGGCAACCACCAATAACAGGTGAATAAAGCCGCCCAGGGTGTAGGAAGACACCAACCCCAGCAGCCAGAGAATGATGAGCAAGATAGCGATGGTTTCGAGCATGGTCCGGTTCCTTTCTTTTCTTGAATGAAACGGTTTACTGTCCAGTATCCGATGGCAACGCCGAATTCATCTGTTCGACCGCGAAACAGTTGCGTAGTTCATGGTCATTCATGCCATCCCCCATTGCTCGACCTGACCCTACGCATGGGTCGGTGGGCCTGTCATGGCCGGCAAATGCGGCAACGCGGGGCGTGAAAAAAGAAAGTTGGGGAGCAGCAAGGTCTTCGGGGAGAACCGTCTTCAAGACAAGGGCTTGGCGCCTCGCGGCGAACGCTGCGACAACACGACACGGTGAACGAAAGCCAGCTTTTCCAACACGGTCGGCGAAAGCGTAAACGGATACGCGTCGGACAGACCCATGCTGCGGTTCAGGTTGTTGAGTGCGTAGCTCAAGGCCAGCCAGTCGTTGCCGATGCGCTCGAATGATCCGTCGTTCAGGGCATTCGGCGCGGGACGCAATGTCGGCTCGTCCGGCCGGCGCGGCTTCAAGCCCAGGCCGCAGGAATAGGCAGTGTCGAGCGTGTCGATCACATGCAGATAGTGCGCCCAGGTTTCCGCCCAATCCTCCCAAGGATGCGACATGGCGTAGGCACTGATGAAGTTCGCGTTTTTGATATTGGATCTTTCTTCGGCGTAGTAGCGCTGCAGGCTCGCGCCGTAGTCTGCCTGTTCGTCGCCGAACCGTTCGCGGAATCCTCCCAGCCAATTGCTGTTTGCAATCAGCTTCTGGAAATAAAAATGCCCGCTCTCGTGACGAAAATGACCGAGCAGGGTGCGGTATGGTTCGCGCATGTCTTCCTTGTGGCGCTCGCGCTCCACCGGATCGGCTTCGGCGAGATTGATCGTGATGATGCCGTCATAGTGGCCGGTCGTGACATCGCCATCGGCCATGCCCGACTCCATGAATTGAAATGTCATCTCGGGCGAGCCGTCGGGATGCGTACAAAATGGGTTCAGCCGCATGGACTGCAAGGAATAGAGCAGCCAGCGTTTAGCCAGCTCCAGCGAACGCCAATAGGCAAGGTTGTGCGCATCGACCAGCGATGGAATGACCGCCGTCAGCCGGCAGCTCGGACATAGTTCCTGCGTATCGTCTGCATCGAGCGCGCAGTTGCAGGTACCGTGATTTTCATAATTGACGCATTTCTTATAAGTCTTGCCTTCGTCCTCGCCACCGAGCCTGCGCCAGCGGTTGACGCCATCGACCATGTCGAAACCAGCCACGACGCATTGCAGCGGCAAATAAGCCAGCATGGCTCCACAGCCCAAACAGGATGTGCTGTCGAAGAAAATCTGCCCGCCACAGCGACCGCAGTGAAAATTCTTCATCGATACACGCTCCCCTAGTCCTTGCCAACACAGACAATCATGATGAGTTGACATGACAAATAGGAAACCGTTCCAATTCTGACGCAGGTTCGCCGACATTTCGGCGCAAAGAACTTAGTCGGCAAGCTCGCGTCCTACCGGAAGGACTTAATGCGAGCCAATACCGATGCAGGATGCCGAACAACAACAACGCCTCGATGCAGATGCAGTCGATGCGGAACGTGCCGAACACGATCCGTTGTCGAATAATGTCAAGGCCATGTTCTCCTTGCACTCGCGCCGCGTGGATGAGCGTCACCCATTGCAGAAATTTCTTGAATCCATCGGCTATTCGGTGGAGAAACCGTATTTTGTCGTGGTCATCGTGGCCTTTGCCGGCGCCTGGATACTGCTCAACACATTGGGCAAAAAATTCGGCTTCACGCCCTTCGATGGGCCGCCTTTCCCCTGGCTGCAAGGCATTGTCAGCCTCGGCTCGCTCGTCACCGCAACCATAGTGGTGGCAAAGCAGAACCACGCTGCCGCACACGAAAAACGCGAGAGCCACCTACAGTTGCAATTGATTATGCTGACCGAGCAAAAGGTCGCAAAACTGATCCAGCTGGCCGAAGAATTGCGACGCGATCTGCCGATGATCGAGAGCCGGCATGATCCCGAGGCCGAGACCTTGAAGAATTCTCCTCATGCGCAAACGGTGCTCGATATCATCGAAGAACATTTGAACGGCAAGCAATAGTGCGGCCGGGATTGCACGGATCACTGGCGGTGATGCTACTCTATTAATCTTTCAAGCTTGCCAACGAAAAGCCGCAGGATTCAACAATTTTTCACACTTTCCTTGCGCAACAACAACCTCGCAGTGCACAATCTCTACGGAAGAGTCTCGCACTCTGCTCAAGCGAAGCATGACCGGCACACCGCTTACGAGGCGTGAATTTGCCGCCATGACGAGAAGGCTTACGCGCCTGCTCGAACAACATCATCCAGGAGGACCTATGAGAAAATTTTCCGTGACCCTGTATGGGCAAACGATGGAAGAATCGGTGAGAAAGAAAGCCGAGGAGCATTTCGCCGTCGCGCTCGAAAAACTCTGCCCCAACATGGAAATCCTGCGCCTGATGCAGATCGACGAACAGGTCGCGCTCGATGCCGGCGTGGCGCATTTCGAGGATTGCAAATCGGCCTGGCAGGCATTGTGCAAGATGGCCATGCAGGCGGTGGAATCGAATCTCGACTGGCGCCTGTCTTCCGAAGGCTATCACTTCGACGTCACGTTCTACTGAAAGCTGCACGCGTCGTCGCGCAACGCGGCGACGCAGCCCGCATAAGCTCATGCGGAAATAATCTTATCCGGCCCGGACGGCATTGTGGACAATGGGAACACGTTTCCTTCTCCGCAATGCCATGCAAGCCTCAAGCAAACTTCCCTTCGTCGCCATCCTGTTGTTCGCCGCCGCCGCGCTTGCACCGTCAGTGCAGGCCGAACCCGTCTTGCTCAACGTCTCTTACGATGTGACGCGCGAACTGTTCAAGGACATCAATCCCGCCTTCGCGGCCGAGTGGAAGAGAACCACCGGCGAAACCGTCACGATCAAGCAATCGCACGGCGGCTCGAGCAGCCAGGCGCGCGCCGTCGCGGAAGGCCTCGAAGCGACGGTGGTCACGATGAACCAGTCCAACGACATCGATCTGCTGGTGCAGCGCGGCCTGGTGGCGAAAGATTGGCCGACGCGCTTCCCCGACCACGCCGCGCCATTCTATTCGACCATGGTGTTCGTCACGCGCAAGGGCAATCCCAAAGGCATCCATCGCTGGGAAGACCTGGCCAAGCCGGGCGTGCAGATCGTCATCCCCAACCCCAAGACGTCGGGCAATGGGCGCTATTCGTATCTCGCCGCCTGGGGCGCGGCGATCAAGCACGGCGCAGGCGAGGCCGGCGCGCGCAGCCTGGTCGCCCAACTGTTCAAGAACGTGCCGGTGCTAGACGCCGGCGGACGCGCGGCAACGACCACCTTTGCGCAACGCCAGATCGGGGACGTGCTGGTGACCTTCGAGAATGAAGCGCTGCTGGCGCGCCAGGAGTTCGGCGACAAATTCGAGATCGTCTATCCCGACGTCTCCATCCTGGCCGAATCGCCCGTCGCGGTGGTGGACCGCGTGGCCCAGCAGCGCGGTGTGCAAAAGGAAGCTGCGGCTTATTTGCAATTCCTCTATTCCGACGCCGGCCAGGACATCGCGGCGCGCCACTACTTCCGCCCGAGGAACGAGGCCGTGCTGAAAAAATACGGCGCCAGTTTCCATGCCGTCACGCTATTCACCGTCGACGAGGTGTTCGGCGGATGGGGCAAGGCGCAGCATACCCACTTCGACGATGGCGGCGAGTTCGATCGCATCTACGCCCAGCGCAACTAGGAGGCGGTTGCAAACAGCTTCTGGAACACGCTTGGCGGCCAAGCTTGACGCGACATGGCGAATTCGGCAAGTGCCTCATGCAGAGCAAGCGAATCCGCCCCGCGTGCCTGACGGCTCCGCTACAATGCCTGTCACGCCGCGCGCTCGCGCGGCTTCTTTCGATCCGAATTGACAGATGGTCAGCTTTCCCTTATCCATCGGCATGCTCAAGCGTTGGTGTGCCCTTGCCTTGGCACTCGGTACGCTAAGCTCGATGTACGCAGGCGCAGCCTTTGCCGCCGACAAGGATGCCACACCCGGCAGCATCCACCTGGGGCCCATGTTGACCGCCTACGTGCAGCGCGGCAGCGAACGCCTGCCGCTGTTCCTGGTTGATCACCTGCACAAGGGCGACCGCATCACCGTGGCCAGCAACAAGGGCGATAAGACAGCGGGTGCCTGGCTGCTGGTGCTGGCGGCGATCGCGCCGGCCGATAATGGCGTCGAGGCCGCCAAGTTCGATCTGACCGAACAAAACGATCCGGCCTATCTCGACATCGATGCCGACGACCAGGTGCCCGTGATCGTGCTGGCGCCCCAGGTGCGCACCATGTTCGGCATGCGCACCAGCTTTTCCGAATCGTCGGCGCTGATCGTCGATGCCATCAAGAGCGATCCGCAGCGCTTCATCGATCTGCAAAAAATCGATGAAATCAATCACGCCATCGCGCTGGTATCGGCCGCGCTCGACGCGGCGATCCAATCGCAAAAGCCGGATCAGGCGGTGCCGGCGGCCAAGGCGCTGGCGGCGAGATTCGGCGCGCGCAGCGTCGACCCCTCGTGCTTCAAGGACGGCGTGGTCAATACGCGCTGCGTGGCGGTCGAGATCGTCACCAACAAGGATTTGAGCCTGCCTGACGACATGTGGTCGGGCGCGGGGCCGAACTCTTCTGCGGCGAAAATCCCGACCGATCTCTCGGCCACGCTCAAGATCGTCACCGAAGCCAGCACTTACCTGACCAACAAGTTCGGCGACAACTACGACTTCGCCCCCGCGTCGGGCCGCCGCGCCGGCAGTGAGGTAATCCAGCTCGTGACCAGCGCGCGCTTCAAGAACGGCGACGTGAAAACCGCCTACGTCTACGTGCCGAGCTGGTTTGCCGGCAAGCCGCCCGAGATATCCTTCCCGGCCAGCACCGCGGCATGCCTGTCGCGCAACGAACTGCAAGCCACGCTCAAGGGCCGGCTTCCGCTGACCAATTATTGGCACGACTGGCGGCTGGCCCTGCACGCGGCCGACAGCGTGCAGACTGCAAGCGAGTTCGACGACCTCGACTTCCGTCCGGACCAGGGCGTATTCAAATTCGATTTCAAGCACGGCAGCAAAGAGCTGCCCGCGGACGGCAAGGTGTACGACGCCACGCTGAGCGGCAAATTCGGTTTCGCCAGCGTGCAGGCCGCGCCGTTTCGCGTGGTGCTGTCCTCGGGCAACGGCTTGCCGGAAAAAATCGAAGGCCTCGACACGCTGGTGGCCGGCGAACACGGCAAGCTGCACGTGGGCGGCACGACGGGCGACGGTTGCGTCGAACAACTCGCACTGGTCGCTGCAGGGAAGACCATTGCCTCAAGCGGCGGCGACGCGCATGACGACTTGGCCGTCGACCTGAGCAAGACCGAACCCGGTCCCGCTACTCTGGAAATCCGCGAATACGGCCAGGTGCGCCAAGACCTGCCCGTGATCATCAGGAAGCATCGCGCGCACCTGCAGCGCCTGGTGCACTTCGATCTGGAAACCGACGTGACCGTCTATGGCGACAACCTGGAGCGCATCGCCGCACTTGAAGCCGGGCACGAAGAATGCAAACCCGCGACGGACGAAGACACACCGGAGACGCCCGGCGCGCGCGTTTTCTCCTGTCCGGCCGACATCGCGGCCAACGCCAATTTCCCGGCCCAGGTCACCGTCAGACACGTCGAGCACGACCCGTCCTCCTTCAGCTTCCCGGCCACCAAGATCGCGGCGCGTCCGCACATGACAGTCGAGGGAGTTCCCTCCTCCATCGTCACACTGCTGTCGCCCCAGGCGGCGCAATGGGGCCTGTCGCCCGACGACAAGCTGGTGACGCAGGATTCCGGGATGGGCCTGCTATTGCATGCTTACGGCGGCTATCGTTTGAGCCGCGGCGCCTACGTGCTGCAGCTCAAGTTTGCCGACGATCCGCACACCGAAGAGAAACCGATCTCGGTGCCGCTGATGTCGGACCTGGCGCACAATGAATTGCGCACGCGCGAGCCGGTCGCCTTCGCCAATGCCCAATTACCGAGCATCGTCAATCCGATCTTCTATCGCGTGCAGCACCAGCCGACCGGGCTGGTGGGCGATTGGCTGCCGCTGAACCGTTCGGCCGTGTTTTTTCCGCAGTTCGGCAATGCCGCCTGCGCTTCCGACGGCAAGGGCATGTTCATTCCCGGTGAGCGGCTGGAATTGATCGATTGGGCCAGCGCGGACATGAAGCGCAGCATCGCCGCGCAGCAGGCCGATGCGGATTCAGGCGTGGCGCATTGCGCCAAGGGCCTGTGCCTGGCCGTGGACGAACTGGGCGCGGGCAAGAAACTGAAGATCAAATTGCATTGGATCGACGATCGACTGTTCGACGTCGCGTTTCCCGATGCACCCAAGTGCGGGGCGCTGGCGAAGGATTGAACCCGCCGTCGGCGAACAGGCGAGACGGAATGAACACAGGCTGGGATGTTATCTCAGCCTGCCCTGTTGCATGATTACTTGCCGGCGTCGGGTTTGGCCGTAGCACCCTTGCTGTACACCAGCACCTTCTTGCCCCCCTCGCAATGCGCCAAGACCTTGCCATCGCCGGGGCTGGCGGCATCGACAATCTCAAGCGTGTATTGCTTGACGCCGTGGCCCTCGATCTGGGACGAGATTCTTTGCTTGAGCTCGTCGCAAGTCACGCGGCCGCTCGCAGCCGGCGCCGGGGACGATACCGCACTGTCGGCCTTGGCCGATGCGGAGGCGGATTGCGCAAAACTGATGGCGGGAACGGTGCCCAACAGGGCAGCGCCGATGATCAATCCGAGTTTCATTGTTGTACTCCCTCGCTGGTTGAACTGGCCCCAGTGTAGTCGAAGGTTGCCGCTGTTTCAATCACACCGTGCCATACCATGCGCCAAAGGGCGGCAGGCTGATCATGCCGCCCTGGTTCGATCCGGCGAGGCCGTGTCCGATCAAATCGACAGCGCCTGCCGCTTGCGGCAGGTCGAATTGCACCGCGTTGAGGCCAAGATTGAAGACCGCCACAACACCGGCTTTCTGTGCCAGATCGCGCCGGAAAGCCAGCACCGGCTCCGGCGCATCGAGGAATTCGATATCGCCTTGCTTCAACTGGGTGACGCCCTTACGCCAGGCGATGAAGCGGCGGGCGAATTGCAGCGGCGAATCGGCATCGCGCTCCTGCCCTGCCGCTGCCAATTCGACGTGTTCCTGCGGCACCGGCAGCCAGGGACGGCCGGCGGAGAAACCGGCGTTGAGCTCTGCGCCGTCCCACGGCATGGGCGTACGACAGCCGTCGCGGCCCTTGAACTCGGGCCAGAAGGTGATGCCGTAGGGGTCTTGCAAGTCCTCGAAAGCGATCTCGGCTTCGGTCAGGGCCAGCTCGTCGCCTTGATACAGGCAAGGCGTGCCCTTCAGGGACAGCTGCATCGCCAGCACCACCTTGGAAAACGCCGGATCGTATTGTCCCTTGTTCCAGCGCGTAGCCACGCGCGCGCTGTCGTGGTTGCCGACCGGCCAGGATGCCCACCCACCCTTGACGCGCGCTTCGAATTGCTCGACCTGGGCGCGGATGTGGCGTGCGCTGCCGTCGGCGGTAAGCAGATTGAAACTGTAGGCCAGATGCAGCTTGTCGCCGCCGGCGGTGTAATCGGCCATGACGGCCAGCGAATCGTCGGCGCCGACTTCGCCGATGGCGATCGCGCCGTATTCGTCGAGCAGGCGGCGCAGACGCACAAGGTAAGCCAGGTTTTCCGGCTGCGTCTTGTCATGCACGTGCGCCTGCATGCCGTAGGGATTGGAATCCGATACGGTGACGCTGTCGCGCTGCAGCGCGGGCGGATTGTCGCGCAGGCTGCGGTCGTGGAAATGGAAATTGCACGCATCCATGCGGAAGCCGTCGACGCCGCGCTCGAGCCAGAAACGCACATTGTCCAGATGCGCCTGCTGTACTTCGGGATGATGGAAATTCATCTGCGGCTGGCTGACCAGGAAATTGTGCATGTAATACTGGCGCCGCCGCGCATCCCACTGCCAGGCCGACCCGCCGAATACGGAAAGCCAGTTGTTGGGCGGATTGCCATCCTGTTTGGGATCGGCCCAGACGTACCAGTCGGACTTGGCATTGTCTCGGCTTTTACGGCTCTCGACGAACCAGGGATGCGCCTCGGCCGTGTGCGACAGCACCTGATCGATCATGATCTTCAAGCCCAGCTCATGCGCGCGTGCGATCAGGCGGTCGAAGTCGGCCAGCGTGCCGAACAATGGATCGACGTCGCAATAATCGGCCACGTCGTAGCCGAAGTCCCTCATCGGCGAGGTGAAGAAGGGCGAGATCCAGACCATGTCGACGCCGAGCGCGGCAATGTAGTCGAGCTTGGCTGTAATGCCGGGCAAGTCGCCCACGCCGTCGCCATTGGTGTCCTTGAAGCTGCGCGGATAAACCTGGTAGATCACGGCGTCGCGCCACCAGGGCGCATTGCGGGTGTCGGTATTGGACATGTTCGGTATTCGTGTGCGGTAATCAATCTTACTCGTGCCGGCGCAAGCCGGCTCAGGCAAGTTTTTCGGCCAGGATGGCGGAAACGCCGAGGAAGGCCGGGTACTCGGCCGTGATGACGTAGGTCGGGATCTGCGCCAGGTAGTTGGCGAAGCGCCCCTTGGCCTCGAAGCGCGCGCGGAATGCCGAATCGACGAAAAGCCGGCCCAGGCGCGGCACGATGCCGCCGCCGATGTACATGCCGCCGACCGCGCCCAATGTCATGGCGACGTTGCCGGCCACCGTGCCCAGCATGGCGCAAAAGGCTTCGACCGTCTGCACGCAGACGGCGTCGCTGCCGTCGATGGCGCGCCGACCGATCTCGGCCGCGTCGAGCGCAGCCCCGACACCGGCGGCATTGCCGGCGCGCTCGCTCAAGGCGCGGTAGATCAATTCCAGCCCCATGCCCGAGAGCAGGCGTTCGGCCGAGACGTGTTTATGTTCGCGCCAGCAAAAGCGCAGGATCGCGGTTTCGCTTTCGTCAACCGGCGAGAAGGTGACATGGCCGCCTTCGGAAGACAGCGGCAGCCAGTGCTCGCCCGCAGGGATGATGCCGGAAACACCGAGGCCGGTGCCGGGACCGACCAGGCCGATCGGATGGCCCGATTGCGCCGTGCCGCCGCCGACCTTCAATTTCTGTTCCGGCGTCAAATGCGGCAAGGCCATCGCCAGCGCCGTGAAATCGTTGACCACGACCAGCGTTTCCAGGCCCAGCTCGGCGCGCAGCGCCTCGATGGAAAACAGCCAATGATGGTTGGTCATTTGCACCGTGTCGCCATCGACCGGATTGGCGATGGCAATCGCCGCACGCTTGATCGGCGCAGCCTGCACGGCCTTGACCGCATCGCTGGCCAGGTAGACGCCGATGGCATCCTGTAGCCGGGGATAGGCATTGCACGCCAGCACGGCCACTGCGTCGAAACGATGCGGCGCCGTCTCCAGCGCGAAGCGGGCATTGGTGCCGCCGATGTCGGCCAACAGGCGGGCGCCATCGGGATAGGCGTTTGTCTGGTTCATCTACGTTATTGTCCTGGATCTTGGCGCGCATGCAGACAAGCGGACGTCCCGGATCACGCTCGCTGCTAAGCTGCCTCACTCGTTTGTGTAACAATACTACATAACCGTAGCGATGAGCAAGGCTATGATGGATTTTCACAGAGAAATCCGCCCGGCATCGGGCAGGCGTCGCAAAATTGCACAACTATTGTGAAGTTATCCTATTAAAACAAGGAAAATCGAGAAACGACAAAGGCCAATGCCTGGAACCGCGCGATACCGGAAAATACGACACAGCATGTCGAGTAAGTATCTCAACTACATCAATGACAGGCAAAGCGAATGAAAACCGGGCGACCGGGACATTTCCCGGTTGAAAGATGGTGCTGAAGCAACCGACGGCCAGCCGCAGTCAGCTATCGAGATGGGAAATCATCAAGCTGCCGCCGGCCGGCTTGGCGGCGCTATCGATATCCTTCTCACCCTGGTTATCGAGTGACAGGCCGACCGAGAGAATGTCGATGAACAGTAATTGCAGGAAACGCGAAATCATCGACAGGAACAAGGTGCTGTCTTCGCCGTGATTGACGGCGAGACAGACCGTGGCTTTCTTCGCCAGCGGCGATTGGGAAGGCGCAATGGCGATCACGTCGGCGCCGGCTTCGCGCGCAGTCTCGGCCGCCTTGATCAGCTCGGGCAGCTTGCCCGCGTTGGAAATCACGATGGCGATATCGCCCGGCTTGAGCAAATCGGCCGCCATCGAGAACAGGTAGGCATCGCCATGCAGCGTGGTCGGGATGCGGAAACGGAAGAACTTGTGCTGGCCGTCCAGCGCTGCGACGCGCGCATTGCCCATGGCATAGAACTCGACGCGCCGGGCCTTGCGCAACAGCGAAATGGCCTGGTCGATCGAGCGCACGTCGAGCTGGTCGCGGAAATTGAGGATGGCCGAGACCGTGTTGTCGATCACCTTGGCGGAGAGGTCGTGCGTACTGTCGCTCATGCGCACCTGGCTGTGACGCACCGAGATCGTGCCGGTCAGGCTGCTGGCGAACTTGAGCTTGAAATCGGACAAGCCGAGGAAGCCGAGCGAGCGGCAGAAGCGGATCACGGTCGGCTGGCTCACGTCGGCCCAGCGCGCGATTTCGGCAATCGCCTCGTTGACCACGGTGCGCGGGTTTTCCAGCACCAGCTTGGCCACGCGTCGTTCCGCCGGCGGCAATTCATCCTGCAGTTGCGCGATGCGCTCCATCAGGGAATTGTCGCTGTTGCGTCCGCGCAGGTGCTCCGACAGAATCGCCGACACGCCGAGGAAGGCCGGATTGGGCGTGGTGATGACATAGGTCGGAATCTGCTGCAGGTAAGCGGTAAAGCGGCCCTTGGCTTCGAAGCGTGCACGAAACGGCGACTTGGCGAACCACGGCGCCATCTGCGGCACGATGCCGCCGCCGATATAGATCCCGCCGACCGCACCCAGCGTCACGGCCAGGTTGGCGGCGAAGCTGCCCAGCATGCCGCAGAAGCATTCGAGCGTCTCGACGCACAACGGATCGTTTTCTTCGAGCACGCCGCGCATCACGTCGCGCGCACTGCGCGATGGCGCATGCGCCTTGTTGCGCTCGGCCAGCGCACGGTAAATGATCTCGATGCCGGGACCGGAAATCAGGCGCTCCGACGATACGTGGTCCCACTCGCGCCAGGCATATTGCAGGATGGCGAATTCGCGCTCGTCGCAGGGCGCGAAATTGACGTGGCCGCCTTCGGACCCCAGCGTGACAAAACCGTCCGAGGTCGGAATCAGGCCCGAGACGCCCAACCCCGTACCGGGGCCTAGCACGCCGATCACCGACTTCGGCACCGGCGCGCCGCCGGCGATCTGCAGGCGGTCCTTTTCCTGCAGGCCCGGCAACGACATGGCCAGCGCAGTGAAGCCGTTGACGATCAACAGCGTATGCAGGCCGAACTCGCGCCGCACCGCTTCGATCGAGAAACTCCAGTCGCGGTTGGTCATGCGCACCTGGTCGCCTTCGACCGGATTGGCAATCGCAAACGCCGCATGCAACAGCTTGACCTGGCCCAACGTCGCCAGGTAGGCATGCACCAGCGGCACAATGCCGGAAAAATCGTCGCAATTGAACTCGCCCAGCGACTCGAACCTGCCCGGCGCAGTCTCCAGCGTAAAGCGCGCGCGTGTCGCACCGATGTCGGCCAACAGGCGGGGACCGCCGGCATAGGCGCCGGCAGCGGAGGCAGTGCTGGATTTTTCCGAAGAGTTCATCGCCATTGATATCCCATTGTCGCCAGAATTGTACCGCCTCCGGAGGCGAATGCCTCAACTCAGTTTGATAACCAGCGTGCGCGCCCGGCTGCGATTCCACGGTATCGTCACTTCCAGCCGCTTGCTTGCCGCATTCCAGCGATATGGCACGGCGCGGCCGTCGAGCAACAATTGACCGGGGCGGGCCGTCACATGATGCAGCACCAGCGCGACTTTACCCTGCCCTGGCGCAGTGTGCTTGCCTTGTTCTGCCGTCAGCGAAATCGTCAATTGCCGGGCGTCGTGCGTGGCCGTGAAGTACATCAGCTCGAACTTGCCCCTGGCATGGGCGTCGGGCGTCTTGCCGTCGTCGTCGTACAGCTCGCCGCGGCTGGCTTCGACGCTATCGTCGAGGTAATAGTGCAGCGTCAGCTCGCGCGTCGAATAATGCGTGGTATTGGCAATCGGCGCAATCATCGGCACGAAGGCGCCGCCTTTGACGTAGACCGGGATATGCGCAGGCACCAGGGCCGCCTCCGTCTCGCTGCCGCCGTCGTGCGGCTCGTCGCTGGTAAAGTCGAACCAGTGGCTGCCGGCAGGAAAATAGACATGCTGCGTCGTCACGCCGGGCTTGACCACGGGTGTGACGAGGAAGGCGTCGCCCCACATGTAGGATTCCGCATCGCCGTAGAGCTTGGCGTTCTGCGGTTCGGCAAAGAACAGCGGGCGCATCAAAGGCGTGCCGTTTTCGCTATTTTCGAAAGCCAGCGTGTAGTTGTATGGCAGCAGGCTATAACGCAACAGGATCGCCGCTTTGGCCAGGGCCTCCGTAGGCGCATCGCGGTAGACCGGCTCGGACGGCACTTCTTCCTGCGCGTGCGGGCGGAAGATCGGCTGGAACACGCCGTATTGCAGCCAGCGCACGTACAGCTCATCGTCCAGGTTCGGGTTGGCAAAGCCGCCCAGGTCGGAATGCATATAGGCCAGGCCCTGCATGCCCATCTGCAGGGCGATCTCAGGCTGCGACTGCAAGCCGCCCCAACTGCGGTTGACGTCGCCCGACCATGGAATCAGGCCAAAGCGCTGCGAACCGGAATAGCCCGAACGCATCAGGATGAAAGGCCGCTGATCGGGGAAATCCTTGCGGTAGCCGTCGGCCACCAGCTTGGCCCAATCGTGGCCGTAGATGTTGTGCACCTGGTCTGCCGTGCCGGTGGCGTGACGCAACTCGGACGGATGCACTTCCGGTTCGCCCAGGTCGCCCCACCAGCCGGCCACGCCCATTTGCGTATATTGCTTGTAGACGTTCCAGAACCAGTCGCGGCCCTTGTCGCCGAAGATGTCGATCAAGCCGGTGTGGCCGAAATAGAAGTCGTAAGTGAAGGGCTTGCCGTCGGTGTCCTTGGCCAGGATGTCGTTCGCCACGGCTTCGTCCCAGCGCTTGGACGTGGTCAGGATGAAGGGTTCCGTCACCAGCACGGTCTTGACGCCCCGCCTGGCGAAATCATCGATCATGCGTTTTGGATCGGGAAAGTCTTCCGCCCGGAAGGCCAGATCGCCCATGCTGCCTTTGATGTCCTTGCTGAACCAGTACAGGTCGAAAATGATGGCGTCGACCGGAATGCCGTCGCGGGCGAACTTGTCGAGCGTATCGCGCGCTTCCTTTTCGCTGTGATAGCCGAAGCGGCTGGCGAAGTTGCCGAAGGCCCAGCGCGGCGGCAACGGCTGGCGCCCGGTCAAGCGCGTGTAATTGCCGACCAGTTCTTCCCAGCTGTCGCCGACGATGACCTGGTAAGTCTTGCGCCCGCCGATGGCCTCGAAAGACAGCGTATCGTTGTGGCCGCTATCGAGGTCGAGCCAGCCGATCTGCGGATTGTCGAAATGAACCGCATACATTTTCGACGACAGGACCAGCGGCATGGTGTAATTCATCAGCTCCGAATGCGTCTCGTAGCCGTAATGCGCCTTGTTATACAGTTGCAGCCGGTAGCCGCGCCGGTTCATGCCGAGCGCGCGCGCGCCGCCGCCATACAGCACTTCGCTGTCATCCAAAGCGAAGCGCAGCGCGAAGCGCGATGCATCCTTATCCTTGCCTTCTTCCTTGGCGTAACCACCCTTTTCCGCGATCACGGGCTTGCCATGGTAGATGTAGGAAACGGCGAACGGTTCCTTGACGATATGCACCGCGAGGCCGCCGGTCGAATAATCGATCGCGCCGCCCTCGTCTTTGACATCGGCTTTGATCGCTTCGGGCACGTCGACCACCGCATGCGAATGCGGATCGAATTGCTCGCCCGCCGGCACGAAGCTGGTCTCGATCACCTTGTCGGAATATGGCTTGATCAGGTAAGTGCCGTCGCTGGTCCTGATTTCGAGATAGTCGGAGGCCGCCTGTGCGGAGACGAAATGGCGCGCCTCTTGCGCTTGTACCTGCATGGCGAGCGTCAGCGCAATGCAGGAAAAGGAGAATCGTTTCACCATGCCTTATTTGACTTCCAGGATCAGCGCCGAACGGGCCGGCACGGTAAGCGCGCTTGCCAGGTCATAGGTTGTGCCGGTGATGACGTCGGTGCCGCTGGCGTTCGGCGGCAACACTTCGTGGAAGCGTTGCGTCTTCAGGGTCACCTCGTGCTTGTCTTCGTTCAACACCACCATCACGGTCTTCTTGTCGTCATAGCGGAAGTAGGTATACGTTCCGCGCTCCGGCGTGTAATGCATCAGCTTGCCGTGGTGGATCACAGGTTCGTTCTTGCGCCAGTTGAGCAGCTTGCGCACGAAGTCTTGCGCCTCGCGCTGTTGTGCCGTCAAACCCTGGCCCGTGAAGGCATTGACCTTGTCGCCAGACCAGCCGCCGGGGAAATCGTGCCGCGCCGCGCCGTCGTCGCGCGTCTTCTTGCTCGTCATCAGCACTTCGGTGCCATAGTAAAACTGCGGGATGCCGCGTATGGTCGCGATGTAGGACAGCGCGATCTTGTACAAGCCGATGTCTTCGCCTACCGCGGTAAAGATCCGGCTTTCGTCGTGGTTGCCTTCGAATACGACGAGGTTCGCCGGATTCGGATACAGCGTGTCGTCGTACAGCAATTCGTAAAGCGCCCGGAAACTCGCACGAGAGCCGTCGTCGTCGGTCAGCGCACCGCGCAGCGTCTCGTTCATCGGGAAATCCATCAGGCTGGGCAGCCAGGAGTGGTAACCGTCGGCATTCAACTTGCCGCGCTGCCAGTACGACACCACGACCGGATTGACGCTCCACTCTTCGCCGACGAAATTGAGGTTCGGATATTCCTCGCTGATGCGATGCGACCAGGCGGATAGAAAATCGGCATCGCTGTAGCTGTAGGTATCGACGCGCAGGCCCGCCAGGCCGGCATACTCGATCCACCAGATCGCGTTCTGGATCTGGTAGGTGGCGACGAACGGGTTCTTCTGGTTCATGTCGGGCATGTTCTCGCCGAACCAGCCGCCGGTGAAATTCCGCCTGTCTTCCTGCGAGGCATAGGGATCGGCAACGGCCGTGCGCGCATGCACGGTCGGTACGAACTTGCCGTCGTAACTGATCCAATCCTTCATCGGCATATCCTTGATCCACCAATGCGAGGAGCCGATGTGATTCAACACCACGTCCTGGATCACGCCCAGGCCCTTTTGTTTTGCCAGCGCCACGAAGCGCCTGTATTCTTCGTTGCTGCCGTAGCGCGGATCGATCTTGTAGGTATCGGTCGCGGCATAGCCGTGATACGAATACTTGGGCTGGTTGTTCTCCACCAGCGGCGTGGGCCAGATCATGGTGTAGCCCATGGCCGCGATGTAATCGAGGTGATCGACGATGCCGGCGATGTCGCCGCCATGACGCCCCGCGTCATTGTCGGCGCGGTCGAGCTTGTCGGGATAGCCGGGGACGGTATCGTTGGCCGGATTGCCGTTGGCGAAGCGGTCCGGCATCAGGTTCAGGATCGCATCGGACGCGGTGAAGCTCTTGCGCTCGGCCGAACCTTTTTCGCGTGCCAGCAGGGCATAGGGATAGGTGAAGCTTTGCCCACCCTGTCCGGCATGCTTGAACACCAGATCGAGCGTGCCGGCCTGCGCACTGTGATCGATGACGAGATCGATAAACAGGTAGTTGCGGTTCGGCACCGCCGTGACGGCTTCGATGCGCACGCCGGGGTAATGCAATTCCGGCGTCGTGTCGGCGATATCCGCGCCATGTACCATCAATTGCAGCTTGTCGCTTTTCATGCCGACCCACCACGACGGCGGCTCGACTCGTTCGATCGGCGCCGCAACCACCTGCAGCGACAAGCCGAGCAATAAATTGAGCGCCAGGGCGGCAAACAGTTTTTTGAACATGGTTTTCATCCCTCTCTGTGGTCTTGCACGAACAAGACCAGGGCCGCAGCGATGAACATCGAGCAGCCACCCAAGGCCAACGTGAAGATCGCCTCGCCGGCAAACACGTGCTTGGTAAAGAAGCCGAGCACGCTGGCAGCGAGAATCTGCGGGATCACGATGAAGAAATTGAAGATGCCCATATAAACGCCCATCTTGTTCGGCGGCAGCGCGCAGGCCAGCATGGCGTAAGGCATGGAGAGGATGCTGGCCCAGGCCAGGCCGATGCCGACCATGGGCACGATCAGCATCCTCGGTTCGCCGATGAAATAGATCGATACCAGCGACAAGCCGCCGACGGCGAGGCAGATCGCATGCGTGGTCTTGCGGTTGGTCTTCTTGGCCATCCAGGGCAAGAGGAAGGCGCACAAGGCGGAAAAACCGTTGTAGGCAGCGAAGCAGACGCCGACCCAGTCCGCGCCGTCGTTATAGGCCGCCGAGGCCGTATCGACCGTATGATAGATGTGGCGCGTCACGGCAGACGTGGTGTAGATCCACATCGCGAACAGGGCGAACCAGGTGAAGAATTGCACCAAGGCCAGTTGCACCATGGCGCGCGGCATGTGGACGAAATCGTCGAACAGGTTGACGACGAAGGAATTTCCTTGCGGCTCCTGCCAAGCCTGCGGCTCATGCGCACGCATCTGCTCCGGCGAATATTCGCGGGTACTGAACACGGTCCACGCGACGGCACAGAAAAAGGCGGCCGCGCCAAGGTAGAACGAATATTCGACCGAGGGAGGAATATGGCCCGGCGCCGCCGTGTTGGCGACATGAAAAAAATTGGTGAACATATATGGCAGGCTTGATGCCACCACGGCGCCGATGCCGATGAAAAAACTCTGGAAGGCAAAGCCCTGCGTCACCTGCTCCTCGGGCAGCATGTCGCCGACGAAGGCGCGAAACGGCTCCATCGAAACGTTGATCGACGAATCGAGTATCCACAGCAAGCCTGCCGCGACCCATAATGCCGCCGCATTCGGCATGGCAATCAATGCCAGCGAAGCGAGGATGGCGCCGACCAGGAAATAAGGCTTGCGCCGTCCCAGCCTGCCCCAGGTGCGGTCGCTCAGGTAGCCGATGATGGGCTGTACCAACAAGCCGGTAGCCGGCGCGGCGATCCACAACAAGGGCAGATCGTCGATATTGGCGCCCAGCGTTTCGAAGATGCGGCTGACGTTGGCATTTTGCAGCGCAAAGCCGAACTGGATGCCGAGAAAGCCGAAACTCATGTTCCAGATTTGCCAGAACGACAGGCGCGGCTTGGTCCCGACGGGTGCCGCCACGGCCTCAGGATTACGGCGATACGGCGAGGCGGGCTTGTTGCTCACTTCCATGCTTGGTGTCCCCAGGTTGACGGGAGCATGGTGAACCGCGAAGATGGGCAAAAACGCCCCCGGCGCTGTTGCAACCGGCCAAAGCCTTCGGTCTCCATACTCTTTTTTGTAGTTAATATACATTAAATACGCTACACTTCCAAAACAAATTGCACTGATTTACAGGGTAAATGTCGTTTCCCTTGCCGAATCAAGTAGCCAAACTACAATACGAGACAAGGTAAGACATGAATGACAGGCGCATCCACAAGGTCGTCATCGTGGGCGGCGGCACCGCCGGCTGGATGACGGCGGCAGCCATATCCAAATTGCTGGGTCCGGGCATCGCGATCCGGCTGATCGAGTCGGATGAGATTTCCACTGTCGGGGTCGGCGAAGCGACCATTCCCAAGATCAAGCTGTTCAATCACGCGCTCGAACTCGACGAAAATGAGTTCCTCAAGTTCACCAAGGGCACGTTCAAGCTCGGCATCGAATTCGTCAACTGGGGCCATATCGGCGAGTCTTACATCCACGGTTTCGGCGACATCGGGCGCGATCTCGGCGTGGTCGAGTTCTACCAATACTGGCTGCGCGCGCAGATGAACAACCGGACCGGGCTCCAGGACAAGGCGATGCCCGACCTGCAGCAGTTTTCGCTCAACAATGTCGCGGCCAAGCAGGGGCGCTTCATGCGCGCAGCCAATCCGGCGGAAGTCGGAGCGGCATCACCCCTGACCCGCATCGCCAACGCCTTCCATTTCGACGCCGGCCTGTACGCGCGCTACCTGCGCTACTACGCCGAAGCGCGCGGCGTGCAGCGGCTCGAAGGCAAGATCGTCGATACGGTATTGCGTGAAGGCGACGGTTTCATCGACGCCGTGATCATGGAAAACGGCACGCGCGTCGACGGCGAATTGTTCATCGATTGCTCGGGTTTCCGCGGCTTGCTGATCGAGCAAGCACTGCATACCGGCTTCGAGGATTGGTCGCATTGGCTGCCGTGCGACCGGGCGATCGCGCTGCCAACGGAATCGGTCGCCCCGCCACGGCCTTACACACAGGCCATCGCCCACGGCGCCGGCTGGCAATGGCGCATCCCGCTGCAGCATCGCGTCGGCAACGGCCATGTGTTCTCCAGCCGCTTCATGAGCGAGGACGAGGCCACGGCCATCCTCTTGAAAAACGTCGAAGGCCGCCCGATCGCCGAACCGCGCACGCTGCGCTTCACCACCGGCAAGCGCAAGAAAAGCTGGCACAAGAACTGTGTCGCCATCGGATTGTCTTCGGGTTTCATGGAACCGCTCGAATCGACCAGCATCCATATGATCCAGTCGGCCATCGCGCGCCTCCTGAGCCTGTTTCCCGACCGCGACTTCGCCCAGGCCGATATCGACGAGTTCAACCGCCTGACCGATTTCGAAACCGACCGCATCCGCGATTTCCTGATCCTGCACTACAAGGCCACGCGGCGCGACGATTCGCCGTTCTGGAATTATTGCCGCACCATGGACGTGCCCCGGGAATTGACGCAAAAGATGCGCCTGTTCGAATCGAGCGGCCGCATCTTCCGCGACAACGACGAATTGTTCGCCATCGTCTCCTGGCTCCAGGTGATGCAGGGCCAGGGCATCAAGCCGCAACGCTATCATCCGCTGACGCACGTGCTGACCGAACAGGAAAATCTCGAGTTCATGCGCGTGCAAAAAGACCTGGTCGACCAGGCTGCTGCTGCGATGCCGATGCATGCCGATTTCATCGCCAGGCATTGCAGAGCGGGATAAGCCGTGTTCAACTCCAATCCGCACATCGAGCTGGTGCCGATCCCGGGGCATCACCCCTGCATCGTCATCGACAATTTCCTCGAAGCACCCGAACTGCTGGTGACAGGCGCGGTCGAGCGGCGCGAACTGTTCAAGCTGGCGCCGCACAACGCCTTTCCAGGGCTGGAAATGCGTATGCCGGACGCCTTCTCGGCCCGCATCAATGAATTCTTCATGCAGCACGTCAAGCGCTTGCTCGGCGCGCGCCGCGTGGTGGAGTTGTACAGCCGCCTGTCGATGGTAACCTTGCAGCCGCATGAACTGAGTCCTTATCAACGACTGTGCCACCGCGACCGCTTCAATACCGACCCGACGCAATGTTTTGCCGCCGGCGTGCTCTATCTATTCCACGATACGGCGCAGGGCGGCACGAGTTTCTACGTGCCCAAGATGGAGGATGCGGTGCAGCGCATCTTCGCCCACGGCTCCGAATGGCGCGACCTGCCGAACGAGGAATGCACGCGGCGCCTGGGTAGCGAACCGGGCTACCTGGTGGCATCGAATCCCTACTTCGAACTTGCCGCCACCGTCCCGGCCGCCTGGAATCGCGCGATTTTCTATGACGGCGGGATATTCCACTCCGCCCACATCACGGCACCGCATTTGCTGTCGGACGATCCAACCCGCGGCCGCCTCACACTCAATAGCTTCTTTACCTGCCGTCGCAGCGCGTAGTCGACACTACGACCTCGCAACGCAGCTTTTTCCGACGCATCAAGAAAAATCCCCGCCGGCATCGCTGCGGGCGGGGGCAAGAGGAACGAGTAAAGCTTACAGCTTGTAGTTCACGCCCAACAGGAAGGTGCGTCCATACTGGTCGGTTTGCGACATGCCCTGGTTCACGCCGAAGGTTTGCGTGATCGTCGGGTTATTCAGGTTGAGCACCTGGAACAAACCGGTCAAGCCCTTGAGCGGTCCGCTCTTGAACTCGTAGCTCAACTGCACGTCGCCGGTATGCACACCGAGGAATTCCGAATAAGCCAGGTTGGCGCCGAAGCCCTGGACTTCACCGAGGAACGAAGAACGATAGCTTTCGCGGTAACGCACCGAGAAGCCGTTGTTTTCGTAGTACCAGACCATATTGGCGACGCTGCTGGAGAAGCCGGGCAAGGCCGATTCGCTGGTGGTGCCGTTGATGCTGGTCTGGATGCTGGAGCTGCCGCGCGAGGCGTTCGCTTCCACGCCGAAGCCTTCCAGTTTCGGGGTGAGCAGGTCGAACGGCACATTCACGGTGAATTCGATACCCTTCTCGCTGCCGCCGCTGCCGTTGACCCATTCCGTGGCCGTGCCGATGTTCGAGACCGGTGTGATGCCGTTGGTCGGGAAGCCGGCGAAGTTGAAGTTCTCGCCTTCCTGATAGATGTAGGTCTTCAGGTATTTGTAGTACGGCGCGACGGAGATGTAGCCCTTCTTGCCGAAATACTTTTCATACGACAGGTCGACCGCATTGGCCAGCGTCGGACGCAGATCCGGATTGCTCGCGGTACTGGTCCATTGACGCGTCGTCGTGCTCAAGCTCGCTTCGTTGCTGGCGTTCATGTCGTCGAAACGCGGACGCTGCAGTTCCTGCGCCAGGCCGAAACGCAATTGCTGATCGTCCGGCAGGGAGGCGACCAGGTTCAAGCTCGGCAGCCAGTTGTTGTAAGACGCGCCGCCCGCGTCGGCTTGACCGGTGCCGCCGCCATTGGACTCGATGGCGTCCGTGCTCTGGTTCGAGTGCACGAATTGCAGGCCGACGTTGCCGCGCAGCGGCATCTGGCCAACCGTGGTGTCGATGTTCAACTGGCCATACAGGGTCGAGATCTTTTCATCGACTTCCCAGTTCTTGGCATACACGTCGGCGTCGCCGGCGTTGTTGACCAGCTTATACAGGCCGGAGTCGAGCAGACCCAGCGCGTTGATGCCGGTGATGGTCGGCGCATTGGGCAAATTGATCGGGCCGACAACCAGATTCGATGGAATCGGCAGAGTCTTGCTGCCGGTGTAACCGCTGGCGAAGTCGACGAAATATTCCGGCGCGACACGGGTCTTTTCACGGTCGGTGATGTTGACGCCGGTGACAAAGCTGCTGAAGATGCCGTCGTCGAGATCGCGTTTGGCCTGCAGGCGCAATTCCTTGACCTTGTCGGTCACGGCCGGGAACTTGTCGTAACCGTCCTGGCCCCAACCGCCCGGGTCGCCCAACTGGACCGCGTTCGGATTGGCGAAGTTGTACGAGGCGTTCGACAACGCCATGCCGGTGAACGGATTGGCGGTGAAATTGGCCGTGACAGGCGTGAAGGCGCCGGAATAGGTTTCCAGGATTTGCTGCTTGGCCGAGGCGTTCGAACCGGAGAGGTCGGCCAGGAAGGTCCAGTCGCCGCTGCGCAGGGTGTTCTTCCAGCCGATCGAGAAGATGCGGTCGTTTTCGGTGTTGAAGTCATTACGCACGACCGGCGCCGAACCGTACGCGCCGGGGCCGCCCAGGCCCATGCCGCTGCCGCTGGTCAGGAAGTTGCTGGCGCTGTTGACGGTCGCATTGGTGACGTTGTTGTAATACGTGGCAGTCTGCAAGCCGCGGTTGGTGTCGTTTTCGGAAGAACGCGAATAATAGGTGTCGACCACGCTCGAGAAGTCGCGCGTGGGCTTCCATTGCACCACGCCCATCAAGCCGTCACGCACGCTGGCCGAGGAATTGGACCACCATTCGGCGCCCTGGATCGAGTTGGCGCCTACTGCACCCGGTGCCGACGTCGGGCCGGTGCCGAGACCCCAGCTATGCTGTTGCAAGTCTTCGACCGGCGAATCGAGATGGGCCCAGCCCACGGCCACACCGATGGTGCGATCGGCAAACTGGTCGATGTACGAAGCCGAGAGGCGGTCGCCGTGGTCGTTGACCTCGGGATTCAACTCGCCCAGCGAAGCCTTCTCGCCCATGGCCTTGAATTGCATCACGCGCGTCGGGAAATCCAGCGGCAAGAGCGTCTTCAGGTCGACCGTCGCAGCCAGGCCCTGGCCGACCAATTCGGCATCGGGCGTCTTGTAGACGGCGGCGGCGCTGATCAATTCGGCCGGATACTGGTCGAACATCACGGCACGATTGTCGCCGACCGATGCCTGCTCGCGGCCGTTGAACAGGGTATTGATGAAGTCGCCCGACAGGCCGCGAACGTTCAACGTGGCGGGACGGCCGCCGATGATCTGTGCAGAAACGCCGGGCAGCGTCGACAAGGCGTCGGCGATACTGTCGTCAGGCAGCTTGCCCAAGTCTTCGGACGAGATCGTTTCGACGATCATGTCCGAACCCTTCTTGGTCGAGATGGCGTCTTCGATCCCGCGGCGGATACCGGTCACGGTCACGATATTGGTCGGCTGGCCCGCATTGTCGGCTTGCGAGGCCGGCGGTGTTGCCTGTTGCGCACCAGCGCTCGAAGCAACAAACATCAGGGCAACGCAGGCAGCGGCGACCGGACTCAGTTTGAAAGCGGAGGGTTGTGCGACCTGGAGCGAGCGGCGCGTCCCGTGTGAGTAATTCATGGATTGTCCCCTATTTGTTTTTAAACTACACATCCGGCTTGGCCTTTCCCTTCAGCTACGAAGAAAAACGCCCAGAACGACTAAGTTCTGACGCAAGTTTGTACTAAAACTATATTCATTGTCAAACAGGAGATTCAAACTAAATTGTTATCTACTTGATTTTTAATGACAAATATCGTTAAAAAAGAGGACTGGTATTGTCGTGTTTTAGCGACAAGCCAGCTTTTTTGTTAATGTAATTTGACTACTTTTTGCATGTAGTCGAACTCCATTGCTGTAATTTCATGCCCGCATGCCGGCTATTTGGCCCTATTTCAAGGTGTTTTTCAAGCGAGTTGTTGGCAATAAGTAATTCGATTTCACTTTATATGCCGCACCTTGCACACGCACCGCCAAAGAAAAAGGCCGCCTAAGCGGCCCCGCAGCGGGCAAGCAAACCCCGCGCTCAAGCCGGCGCGCCAAGCATCTCGCTTTCCTTGCCATGCCCCTTGATGCGCAACACCATCACCGCCGCGACAATGCAGGCCGCCCCCATCATCATCGACGACAGGGTATAACTGCCCAGGCTGTTGCGCAAATAGCCGGCCAGCATGGTGGCGCTGGCCGCGCCGAGCTGATGGCCCGCCACAACCCAGCCGAATACGATGGGCGCCGCCAGCTTGCCGAAGACATCGTTGGCCAAGCGCACCGTGGGCGGCACGGTGGCGATCCAGTCCAGGCCGTAGATCAACGCAAACACAGGCAGGCCGAAATAGGAAAGACCGAAAGCGTGCGGCAGAAAAAGCAGCGCCACACCGCGCAAACCGTAATACCAGAACAACAGCACGCGCGAATTGAAACGGTCCGACAGCCAGCCCGACATGGTGGTGCCGATCAGGTCGAGCACCCCCATCGCGGCCAGAATGCCGGCGCCACCAACTGGATTGATGCCGTAATCGCCGCACATGGCGATGAAGTGCGAGCCGATGTAGCCGTTGGTGCTCATGCCGCAGATGAAAAAACTGAAGAACAGCAGCCAGAAATCCGGCACGCGCACCGCACGGCCCAGCGTGCCCAAAGCCAGCGCAAACGGATTTTGCGTGACCAGGGGCGCGGCCGGGATGTCGACCAGCGAGCCATAAGGCCTGAGCCCGAGATCCTGCGGCCGCTCGGGCAACAGCATGAACACCAGCGGAATCGCACAGACAGCCACGACCGACACCAGGAAGGCCACTGACCGCCAGCCGAATTGCCCGACCATCCAGGCCATCAGCGGCAGGAACACCATCTGTCCCGTGGCCGAACTGGCTGTGAGCAAACCCATGGCAAGCCCGCGCCGCGTTTCGAACCAGCGCCCGACCACGGTTGCCGCCAACGTGTTGGCCGCCACACCGCTCCCCACGCCGACCAGCAAGCCCCAGGCCGCCACCATATGCCAGGGCAAGCTCATCTGCGTGCTCAACGCCGTGCCCACCGATAGCAACAGCAACGCGCCCAGCACCATGCGCCGTATGCCATAACGCTGCATGGCGGCCGCCGAAAACGGCCCGATCAAGCCGTACAGCGCAATGTTGACCGAGATGGCAAACGAAATCGTGGTGCGGCTCCAGCCGAATTCATGCTCGAGCGGCACGATCATCACCGAGGGCGTGGCGCGGATGCCGGCGGCGCCCAGGAGGACCAGAAAAATCGTCGCCACCACGATCCAGGCGTAGCTGAAGGGAATGCGATTCTTGATGCTGCTGGCGGTATGGTTCATCACGCGGCCTGTATGGATTGTTCGATTTTCAGATTGGCGTCGTCAACCAGCGCCACCAAGTTGCGCAGGGATTCATCGCCCAGGACGCGGTTCACTTCGCGTTGCGCCATTTCCCATCTGGGCAAGGCCGACTGCCACTTCGCCCGGCCCGCTGCGGTCAATTGCACACCGAAGGAGCGCTTGTCGGTCAACATCTCCAGGGGTAGATCGAGCGTCTCGATCCAGCCCTCGGCAATCAAGGGCTTCAAGCCGCGGCTCATGGTGCTGCGGTCCATGCCGAACTCGGTGGCCAGCGGAATCACGCCCATCGGACCGAAACGGCCGATGCGCGCCAGATACGAATACTGGCCGATGGTCAAACCCTCGGAGGCAAGGTGGTGGTCGTACAAGCTGGACAACTGACGTGTCAGTTGCCGGAGCTTGGAGCAAGCGCAAATGCTGCGGTCAGGCATGTTGATTTCCTATCATTGCATATACATCGATGCATATGCAATGATAGGAATGCGAAAGCGCCCTGTCAAGCGCTTTCGGCAAACCGGCAGCTTAAAATCCCGGCGGCCGTTCGCCAACCACCCTGGCTTGCTTCTCCAGCGCCAGCCCGACGCGCGCGATCGTGCCTTCGTCGAACAGCCGGCCGATCAGGGTCACGCCGTGCGGCACGCGGCGCGGCGGGGAGAATTTCGGCAGCGGCTTGGCCGGATTGGGCGCCCAGTCGCTGCGCGCTTCGGCCACCTCGACGAAGCCGGTGCGCAAGGTCAGCGAAGGATGGCCAGTGTTGTTGGAGATGGTCAGCATTTCATCGCGCAGCGAGGGCACGATCAGCAAATCGACTTCGGACATGATGCGCGCCATTTCCAGCGCCACCTTGCGCCGCAACCGGTCGGCCTGGACGAAGTCGACGGCAGACAGGAAGCGCGCTTCGCGGAACAGGTTGGGCCAGGCGTCGGGCACCTGCTCGCGCAATTGCGAGATGCGGCCATCGAGCGTGATCTCTTCAAAGGCGGCGGCGCCTTCGGCAAACAGGATCAGGTTCAGGCTGTCGTAGGGCCAGTCGGGCAGGGTCACCGGTATGGTGGTCAGGCCGAGCGATTTGAGCGAAGCGAGCGCGGCGCGGTCGACGTCGGTGGCCGGCGCCTCGTCCATCCAGGTCGGGAAATAGCCGACCTTCAAGCCCTTCACCGGCGCAGCGGCATCGAAATCGAGCTTGCTCGGTTGTGCCGCCAGATCGTGCCCGTCGGGGCCGGAAATCGCGTTCAACACCAGCACCGCGTCTTCCACGCTGCGCGTCATCGGCCCCAGCTTGTCGAGCGACCAGCACAGCGTCATCGCGCCGGTGCGCGGCACGCGGCCATAGGTCGGACGCAGGCCCGTCACGCCGCAGCGCATGCTGGGGCTGACGATACTGCCGCCGGTTTCGCTACCGATGGCAAAGCCGACCAGGGCGGCGGCAGTAGCCGCACCGGGGCCGGCAGAGGAACCCGAAGCGCCCTCTTCGAGCAGCCAGGGGTTCATGGTCTGGCCGCCGAACCAGATATCGTTCAAGGCCAGCGCACCGAGCGAGAGCTTGGCGATCAGCACCGCACCCGCCTCGTTCAAGCGCGCCACGACGGTCGAATCGGCCTTGGGCACGCGGTCGCGAAACGGTTCGGCGCCCCAGGTGGTGGCGATGCCGGCGGTATCGAGCAAATCCTTCACGCCATAGGGAATGCCATGCAGCGGGCCGCGATATTTGCCGGCGCGGATCTCGCGGTCGGCATCCTTGGCGCGCGCGATGGCGTGATCATGCGTCACCGTGATCACGGCGCGCAGCTTGGGATCGAGCCGCTCGATGCGCGCGAGATAGATGCGTGTCAGGCGTTCCGAACTCAACCGCCTGGCCTCGATCCAGCGCGACAATTGCCTCACCGGCGCAAAGGCGATATCTTCGTCGCGCGAGGGCAGCGGCACCGCTTCAAGCTTGCTGCGCACGATACGCGCAAGCTTCGGCCCGGCCTGCATGCCGGGCAAGACCGGATTCCATTGCGTGGCCGGCGCCAGCTCAGGCTCGAGCATCACCTTGTGCGGCCCGGTGCGCCGTTCGAGCACGCCGGCCATCGAGGTGCTCCAGCTTTGCGCCGCCATCTGGCGCTGGGCTTCGCTCATCGTCACCTGCATCAATTTCTCTGCCTCGGCAAAAGTCGAAGGCAGAACATCGGGGCCGACCGGCGGCGCGGTGCCGAACGTGGGCGGCGCGCCCGGCGGCGGCGTTTCCGAACTGGCGGCGAGGCTGACCTGGCTCGCGGCCAACAGGCCCAACGGGGCGGTGACGAGGAAGCGGCGGCGTGTTTTCATTGTTTTTGCCTGCAGAGTGAATCGGGAGTTCGATCATACCCAAATGTTCCCGGATGTGCCCGATTCGTCAGCGCCGCCCTGTGCCTCGCTACGGCCGGCGCCGATTTCGATTCTCGGTTAAGCTGATCGCCCGACTTTTTGCATTGCCCGCAACATGACCAAACTCTCCATACTCGATCTCGCGCCGATCGCCGAAGGCGGCAGCGCGGCGCAATCCTTTCGCAACAGCGTCGACCTGGCGCAGCACGGTGAGCGCTGGGGTTACCGCCGCTTCTGGCTGGCGGAACACCACGGCATGCCCGGCATCGCCAGCGCCGCGACCGCCGTGCTGATGTCCCACGTGGCCGGCGCCACCTCGACCATCCGCATCGGCGCGGGCGGCATCATGCTGCCCAATCATTCCCCGCTGGTGATCGCCGAACAGTTCGGCACGCTCGAAGCACTGTTCCCCGGCCGGATCGACCTGGGCCTGGGGCGGGCGCCGGGATCGGACCACACCACCGCACGCGCCTTGCGCCGCAACCTCGCCAGCGATGCCGATGCGTTTCCCCAAGACGTGGTGGAATTGATGGACTATCTGGCCGACAACGGCAGGCAAGCCGTGCGTGCCGTGCCGGTGCCCGGTTCGGCTGCCCGCGTGCCGATCTGGATACTGGGTTCGAGCCTGTTCGGCGCACAACTGGCAGCCATGCTGGGTTTGCCTTACGCCTTCGCCTCGCACTTCGCGCCAACCCAGATGATGCAGGCGATCGAAATCTACCGTGCCCAGTTCCGTCCTTCGGAAGCCTTGCAAAAACCCTACGTCATGCTGGGTTTCAACGTGTTCGCCGCCGACAACGACGACGAGGCGCGTTATCTCGCCACGTCGGCCCAGCAAGCCTTCGTCAACCTGCGCAGCGGCCGCCCCTCGCGACTGCCGCCGCCGAAGGCAGACTATCTTGAACAGCTAGGCCCGACCGAACACGCCTTGCTGCAATCGGTCCTGTCGTGCTCTGCCATTGGTTCGCCCGATGTGGTCAAACAGGGGCTAAGCGACTTCGTGGCGCGCACCGGCGCCGACGAATTGATGATCACGGCGCAGATTTTCGATCATCGGGCGCGACTACGCTCTTACGAAATCGCGGCCGATGCCATGCGCGCGCCGACCTGATCGGCCGGTGCAAAACCGGCGGCGCCCTTACGTGCAGTGCCAATCCTTCAAACCTGAACACCGGTGGCAACATACAATGCCCCGGTGTGCATTCCGAGAACCGACTCATGCAGAATTTTGAATTCCACAATCCCACGCGCATCCTGTTCGGCAAGGGCCGCATCGCCGACCTCGACCGCGTCGTGCCCAAGGAAGCACGCGTCCTGATCCTGTACGGCGGCGGCAGCATCAAGAGCAATGGCGTGTTCGATGAAGTGAAGGCAGCATTGGGCCAGCGCACCGTGTTCGAATTCGCCGGCATCGAGCCCAATCCGAGCTTCGAGACCATGCTGCGCGCAGTCGAACAGATCAAGCGCGACAACATCGACTTCCTGCTTGCGGTAGGCGGCGGATCGGTCATCGACGGCACCAAGTTCGCCGCAGCCGCAGCCGTGTTCCCCGGCGACCCGGCGGCGATACTCGACAAATACGGCCGCAACATCACCGCCGCGCTGCCCTTCGGCACGGTGTTGACGCTGCCGGCCACCGGGTCCGAAATGAACGATGGCGGGGTCGTGACGCGCAAGTCGATCCAGAACAAGAGCCCGTTCCTCAGCCCGCTGCTGTTCCCGCAATTTTCCATCCTCGATCCCGAAAAGACCTTCACCCTGCCGGTGCGCCAGGTCGGCAACGGCGTGGTCGACGCCTTCGTGCACGTGATGGAGCAATACCTGACCTGCCCGGCCGATGCGCCGCTGCAGGACCGCTTCGCCGAAGGCCTGCTGCAGACCCTGATCGAAGAAGGCCCGAAGGCGCTGGAAGAACCCGACAACTACGAAGTGCGCGCCAACATCATGTGGTGCGCCACGCTGGCCTTGAACGGCTTGATCGGCGCCGGCGTGCCGCAGGATTGGGCCACCCACATGATCGGGCACGAGTTGACCGCGCTCTACAACCTCGACCACGCCCAGACCCTGGCCATCGTCCTGCCCGCCATGCTGCAAGTACGCAAGAACGACAAGCGCGCCAAGCTTTTGCAATACGCCGAACGCATCTGGCACCTCAAGGGCGGCGACGAAGACATGCGCATCGACGCAGCCATCGACAAGACGCGCGAATTCTTCGAGCGCATGAACGTCAAGACCAAATTGAGCGACTACGACCTGGGCGCCGCCAATATTCCCGCTGTGCTCAAGCAACTGGAGAGCCACCGCATGGTAGGGCTGGGCGAACGGCGCGACGTGACGCTGGACGTCAGCCGCAAGGTGCTGGAGCTCTGCCTGTAGGCAGAGCGGGTTGCATCTCGGCCTGCTGCTGAGCCTGCAGCAACAGCGTCAAGGCGTTACGAGAACCTTGGACAGCATCTCTTTCGCGGCTTGACCGGCAATATAGTTCAAAGCCTTGAACATTTCACCGTCACTCAACGCCGAGAAAGGGCTGCCGTTGTCGGCGCGCGCTGCGGGAAACACCTTGCCGCCGGCATAGTCGTAGCTTGTGAGCACTTTCGCGCTATCGACGTCGATCACCGAGATGCGGCAATTCAGGAACACGTCCATGGTGCCAACGCTGGTTCCATAGCTACTTTCCGTTCCCAAGTTGATGTCAACATAAAAACCCAGGCCTTCAACCTTGCTGCCATAGATGACGGTATTTCTGTATGTCACCTTGACCGGCGAGCGGTGCGGAACGACCACGATGATGCGCGACCTGGGCGGCGGCATGACATTCTTCTTGAATTGGGCCACCGCCTTCGCCACGGTATCGCCATCTTTCAAATCGGCATCGCTCAGATGCGTCCCGAGCGCTTCCGTGTTGAACACAACCTCGGTGTCGTGCTGACCAAGATCTGCCAACGCGTGGTTGAGCGAACCAGCCAGCGCGGAATTGACAATCACGTTGTCGATCGGCACGTCATTGAACTTGTCCCGATTGGTATGGCCGCCGGTAGTCATGTCATGCACGACATATTGCAGGCTCTTTCCCACCTCGGAAACGATATAGATGCTCGAGTCGACGGGTGTGAAATAACGATAGACGAATTGATCCGCTCTCTGCGCCTTGGCATCGAGCCACTCCGGAAAGAAAAAAGATCCCGGCAAGACAGTATTCTTGTCCGGTGAAACAGGCGCGCTTACATCGAGATTGAGGCAGTTCCTTCCCGCCATATCGATCCGAGCTACGGCGCCGGCAGGGCCGTTGATGGTCTCGACACCGTAACCGGGCAGGTTATGGCCGTTCGCCGCGTCGACAAAATTCAACTGCGTCAGCGTGATGAGAGGCGCATCCTTGGTGGCACTGACAAACTTGCCGCCAAAGGGAATCTCCAGCTTGGCATCGCTCCCATGATAGGTGTGGCAGACCTTCAAGCGCCCCGCTTCCTGTACTTCGGATGGATCGGCATGCGCCAAGCCGCAGGCAAGCGCAGACAGTGCCGCAAGCGGCCATAGATGTGTCGCTTTCATTTTTCCCCTTAATTTGCAGTCCAACACAATATTTGCTCACGCGTGCGGTCCGTTATAGTTGTATCATGCCGCCGCTGATTTCTCTGTTTTCCTCAAACACCCGACGCCACTCTATCAGAAGCGCGCCCGGAATTCGTCAAAAGTCACGCATCAAGCTCCTTGTAATGCCTGAAGATGCCTTGCTTATTGAATGGAATCCGCCGTGCCGAAGCCAGGTAGCGCTTGATCCGTGGCCGTTTTGCCACCTTGTCGTGCAAGTCGATCAGCAAGGGATAATCGCCCGCCACGTTTTCCATCGCACGCGGAAAGGCATAGCGCAACCCTTCGACCACCTGGAACAGCGACAGATCGACGTAGGACAATCCCGCGCCCACCAGATATCGATCGCCCGAAGGATTGCATGCCAGGACGCGCTCGAAATAATCGAGAAACTTGGGCATGCGCGCGCCGACGAAATCCGTCGCACGGCGCTTGGCTTCGGCCTTCTGGTCCTTGTAATAGAGCCCGCTAGCGATCGGGTGGTGCGTATCGTGCACTTCGGTGATCAGGTCGGCCACCGTCAATTGCAATTGGTGTGCCCACAGGCGGCCGGCTTCATCGTCAGGCGCGAGTCCCAACCTCGGTCCGAGGAACAACAGGATGTTTGCGGTTTGTGCCACGACGACGTCGCCGCATTTCAGGAATGGCGGCGCGAAGGGCAGATGGCCGTGTGCCTCATTCTCCATGAACTGCAGCAGGGCCGGCACGCCCATGCCGCTCTTCTCCGAGCGGCGCGCCACGTCGGTATATTTGGCGCCGGCCTCTTCCAGCGCCAGCCTGACGAATTCGCCCCTGCCCTGTATCGTGGGCCAATAGTACAGCGCATAGGGTTGCTGCTTTTGATTACGCTTTGCGTCCGTCATGGCCGGTTTCCTCCTATGGTGGATCGGTGTTCCCGGTTCGATTGCAACCGAAGGCCGGAGTTCAGGCCCGCAGAATCAAGCTTGCCAAACCCCGTACCCCGCCTCGCGCAAGCCGATGGCCAATTCGACTTCCATCTCGCGCGCGCCCTGGTAAGGCATGGGATTGTAGACTTCATATAAGGCGGGCAAAAGGCGCAGGCCGAATTGCTGCACGTAACGGTTGGACTGTATGCCGGCCTTGTGCTTGTCGAAGCGGACGTCCGGATTCAAGCCGGTCATGCCGACATAGACATGCGGTTTGCCTGGAACGTAATCGGGATTGGCATCCCTGAATTTCTTCTCGTACCAGACGTCGCCGGAGAGTTCGATCACGTAGACGTGATAATGATAACGTCTTCCCATCGGCAGATCTTAGCACGCCAATAAGCACGTAAATAAGCACGTAAATAAGCACATAAATAAGCACGTAAATAAGCGGGCAGGGATTGCTCCCCGCCCGCGCATTACGTCTTGCTTGCAACACCTCACTTGTGCTTGACGACTTCGGCGACAACCGCAGCCGGTGCCTCGGCGTAATGATCGAACTGCATCGAATACTGCGCGCGTCCCGACGTCAGTGCGCGCAATTGGCCGATGTAGCCGAACATTTCCTTCAGCGGCACATGCGCATCGATCACCGCGCCGTTGCCGCGCTGGTCTTGCCCACGCACCAGGCCGCGGCGCCGGTTCAAGTCGCCGATGACGTCGCCCACGTGATCGAGCGGCGTCACCACTTCGACCGCCATCGTCGGCTCAAGCAACACCGGGCGCGCCTTCGCCGCCGCTTCGCGGAACGCCGCTGCCGCCGCAAGTTCGAACGCCAGTGTCGACGAATCGCGCTCGTGGTGGCTGCCGTCGACCAGCACGGCCTTGAAATCGACCGTGTCGAAGCCGCCCAGCACGCCGTGCTGCGCTGCGCGACGGACGCCGCCCTCGACCGCCGGGATGAATTCGCGCGGAATCGCCCCGCCCACGATCAGGCTCTCGAAGCGCACACCGGCGCCGCGTTCCAACGGCTCCAGACGCAGCGTCAACTCGGCAAACTGGCCCGGACCGCCGCTTTGCTTCTTGTGCACGTAATGCACTTCCGACAGCGCGTTGATGGTCTCGCGGTAGGCCACCTGCGGCTTGCCGGTATGCACGTCCAGGTCAAAATCGTCGTGCAGCTTTTCCAGCGCGATCTGCAGTTGCAGCTCGCCCATGCCCGAGAGAATGGTCTGCCCCGATTCCGCATCCTGCGTCACGCGCAGGCTCGGGTCTTCCTTCGCCATCGACAGCAAGGCCTTGCTCAAGCTCTGCTGCTCACCCTGGGTCTTGGGCTCGATCGCAATCGCGATCACCGGCTCGGGCACGCTGATCTGCTCCAGCACGACCGGATGCGCCGGATCACTGAGCGTGTGCCCGGTCGACGTCTCCTTCAAGCCGGCCAGCGCCACGATGTCGCCCGCCTGGGCCGATTGGCGCTCCTCGCGCTTGTCGGCATGCATCTCATACAGACGCGAGACGCGTTCCTTCCTGCCCGTGTTGGCATTCAAGACCATCTCGCCCGCGTGCAGGCTGCCCTGGTAGACACGCACATAGGTCAGCGACCCATGTTCGCTGTCGACCACCTTGAACGCCAAGGCTTGCAAAGGCGCGTCAGCCGCCTCGTTCGCCGGCGCCGGCAAATACGCCACGATCGCGTCGAGCAAGGGTTGCACGCCCTTGTTCTTGAACGCCGAACCGGCCAGAACAGCCACAGCCTTGCCGCTCACGACGCCCCGGCGTATACAGGCACGTAGCGTATCTGCATCAGGCAGCCGACCTTCCACGTAAGCTGCCAGCGCCGCGTCATCGTATTCGGCCGCAGCTTCGACCAAACGCAAGCGGGCACGCTCGGCTTCCTCGCGCATGTCGACGGGAATCGGCTCAAGCGAAAACGGTGTCTTCTCATCGTCGCCATGCCAGACATAAGCCTGCATGTCGACCAAATCGACCACGCCGCGAAATTCGCTTTCGCGCCCGATGGGCAACTGCAGCACCAGCGTCTTCGCACCGAGGCGCTCTTCGATCATGCCGACCACGCGCGCGAAATCGGCGCCGACACGGTCGAGCTTGTTGATGAACGCAATGCGCGGCACGCCGTACTTGTCGGCCAGGCGCCAATTGGTCTCGGTTTGCGGCTCCACGCCGGCCACGCCGTCGAACAGCACCACGGCGCCGTCGAGCACGCGCAGCGAACGGTTCACCTCGATATTGAAATCGATGTGGCCCGGCGTATCGATGATGTTGATCTGGCTATCGTTCCAGAACACCGTCGTCGCTGCGCTATTGATCGTGATGCCGTGCGCCTGCTCGCGCTTGTCGAAGTCCATCGTGGCAGCGCCGTCGTGCACTTCGCCGAGCTTGTGCGTCTGCCCCGTGAAATACAGGATGCGTTCGGTGGTCGTGGTTTTGCCCGCGTCGACGTGCGCGATGATGCCGATGTTGCGTAGTTTTCTGTTTCTCATGATATGCACCTTAAAGAGTTCGTATCGCTGCCCGGCGCATTCGGCGCGCGGGAAGCTACTTTTCTTGCAGGATGGCGCAGATATCACATGATACCCACGCTCAAGCCTCGCCGAGGGAAGAGCGCAAGCTCCCCTTCGCCCGGCGGGCGAAAATTGCGGCGATCAACTTGTCGTAGGTACGCATGGTTAACTCCAACTAACTCCAAAAACAAAAAACCCCGGTGCGGGCGGCAACCGGGGTTTTTGTTTCCCGGAAGGCCCAAAAGCCCTCCGGAGAAAATCCGAAAGGCTTAGTTCATGCTGATCAAGGCGCGATCCGCAAACGGCAAGCGCAACAGCGCCGGCAATTCGCATGCCTCGGTTTGCAACATGTTCAGCAGTGCTTTCATCAATTTATCCATTTGTTCAATGTCACCGCCGTGACTTCGGCGGGAACGATATTGTGCTCTTCAATTATGACGCAAGCAAGCAAATGCAAGCAGCGCCGGCCATTGTTTTCTTCTATTGCGGGCATTGAGAAAAATACCATGGCGCGTGTCATCGACGCGCATCCAATGTTATTGAATGGCAACACATCCTTTACAATACTGCCATGTGCGTCACTTATTCTCCTACCCAAGCCGATCGCATCGCCAAGCATTTCGGCGCCATGGCAAGCGATGCGCCTTACGAGCGCACCGCCTTCCCCGGCTATGCCGCGCCCATCGTAAAAAACAAAAAGGGCGCCAAGGCCGCGCAGGAGCTGGAATGCGCCTTGGCCTGCTTCGGCATGGTGCCCGGCTGGTCCGACCTGAAGATGTTCAAGAATACGTACAACGCGCGTTCAGAAACCGTAGCCGGCAAGGCATCGTTTCGCCATGCCTGGCAGTGCGGCCAATTCTGCATCGTGCCGGCCGATGCGATCTTCGAGCCGAACTATGAAAGCGGAAAAGCAGTGCGCTGGGCAATCCGGCATGCCGACGATAAACCCTTAGGCATCGCCGGCATCTGGGATGTGCGCCCCGACGGCCCGGACGGCAAGCCGCTGCTGTCGTTTTCCATGCTGACGATCAATGCAGACGAGCATCCGCTGATGCGCCGCTTCCACAAACCCGGCGAAGAGAAGCGCAGCGTGGTGATGCTCGAAGAAGAAGATTTCGTGGCCTGGCTCGAGGCCGACACCAGGCACGCGAGTGCATTTCTCAAGCCCTATCCTGCGGAGCAGTTGGCCGCCATCGCGGCGCCCGAGAAAATCGAAGAGGAAGAGCCGCCGCGTCAGGCCGATTTGTTTTCGGCCTGACGCGAGGTGATCAATGCCCGCCTGCTGCGCCGCCGGCCGAGCCGAACGGCGGACGAGTAAGCCAGACAAAGCCAATCAGGCACAGGAACAGGATGGCAATGCCCCAGAACACTTCGGAGGTCGCCATCATCGCGCCTTGCGCGTGGATCTGGTTTTGCACGTAGCCGTAAGCACGGTCCCCCGTAATACCTTGATCGCGCAGGTGACCCAGATAGTCGAGCGTGGAACTGCCGTTGCTGGTGAAGTTCTCCGCCAACCGCACTTCATGCGCCTGGGTGCGCCGGTCCCATACAGTGACGACGATGGCCGTACCCAGGCTGCCCGAGATGGTGCGAAAGAAGTTCGACAAGCCCGAAGCCGCCGCCAGCTTGGTCGGCTGGATGCCCGACATGATGATCTGGTTGATCGGCACGAAGAAGCAGGCCACGGCAATGCCCTGGACCAGGCGCGGCAGATAGACTTCCGACAGCGAGGTATCGAGATTGAACGTCGAGAACCAGAACGCGGTGATGGCAAAGACGATGTAGGAAATCGAAGCCAGCATGCGCAAATCGAGGCGATGGATGTTGCGCCCGATGATGGGCGAGAGGATCAGCGCCAGCAGGCCCACCGGCGACGTCGCCACACCGGCCCACGTGGCGGTATAGCCCATCACCGTCTGCAGCCACAGCGGGAACAGCACCGTCATGGCAAAGAACGACATGTAGCCGACCGCCATCGCGATCACGCCGAAGCGGAAGTTGGGCTTGCTGAACAAGGTCAGGTCCACGATCGGATGCTCGTCGGTCAATTCCCAGGCAACGAAGAAGGTCAGCGCGATGACGCTGGTGCAGCACAGCGCGACGATGACGCTCGAATTGAACCAGTCGAGGTCGTTGCCGTTGTCGAGCATCAACTGCAATGCGCCCACGCCGAGCACGAGCAGGCCCAGGCCGATGGCATCGATCGGTTTTTTCTCGATTCCCGTTTCGCGGTCGCGCAGCAGCGTCCAGGTGATGAAGCCTGACAGCAGGCCGACCGGCGCGTTGATGTAGAAGATCCACGGCCAGGACATGTTGTCGGTGATGTAGCCGCCCAACAGCGGCCCGCAGATCGGCGCCACCACCACGGTCATGGCCCAGATCGCCATCGCCATGCCGCGCTTTGCCGGCGGGAAGTTGGCGAGAAGGAGCGCCTGCGACAGCGGCACCATCGGGCCCGACACCAGGCCTTGCAGGAAGCGGCAGAACACCAGCATGGGCAGGCTGCTGGCGAAGCCGCACATGGCCGAAGCGATGGTAAACAATACGACCGAGGTACAGAACACGCGCACTTCGCCGAAACGCTTGGCGATCCAGCCGGTCAGGGGCACCACGATGGCCGCCGCGAGACCGTAGGAGGAAATCACCCAGGTGCCCTGATTGGCGCTGACGGCGAGGTTACCCGCGATCGTCGGAATCGCCACGTTGGCGATCGAGGTGTCGAGCACTTCCATGAAGGTCGCCAGCGACACGGCAATGGTGAACAACGCCAGCGCGCCGGGTGACAGCGGGCCGCGTTGCCCTTGGGCAGCCGCCCCGTTGGCGGGCCCATTCATTTGTCTTGCCCTGCAGCTTGGGCGATGATGGCGTCGGCCTTTTCGTCGGCCTTCTTCAGCAAGGCGTCATACACCGGCGTATCGAGCGAGGCATCGGAAAGCGGCAGCGCGGTGAGGACCGAGCCGCTCTTGTCATGCGTATCGATGTTGACCGTGGTCGACATGCCGACGCGCAGGGGATGGTCCTTGACTTCATTCTGATCGAGCGCGATGCGCACCGGCACGCGCTGCACCACCTTGATCCAGTTGCCGGTCGCGTTTTGCGGCGGCAAGAGCGAGAAGGCGCCGCCTGTGCCGGCCGAGATGCCGGCAACCTTGCCATGATATTCCGCGTGGCGGCCATATACGTCGGCCGACACGGTCGCGCTCTGGCCGATGCGGACGTTGTACAGTTGCGGCTCCTTGACGTTGGCATCGACCCACACGCCGGAGAGCGGCACGACGGCCATCAACGAAGTGCCGGGCGCGATGTGCTGGCCGACCTGCACCGAGCGGCGCGCCACCACGCCGTCGATCGGCGCGGGAATATCGTTGCGCTGTGTGGCGAGGTAGGCTTGCAGGTAGGCAGCGCGGGCCCGCAACAGGGTGGGATGTTGGCGCAGCGTGGTGCCGTCGACGGCGGTCCTGGCCGAGGCCAATTGCTTTTCCGCGACGTTCAGGGCGTCCTTGGCGGCAGACACGGCCAGGCGCGCATGCGCCAGGTCTTCGCCTGATTCCGAATCGGTGCCGGCCAGGGGCGTGCGGCGCGACAAGTCGTCATTGGCTTTGGCCAGGTCGGTCTTGCGCTGCTCGACCACGGCGGCGGCCTCATCTACCGCGCGAAACTGCTGGCGGATCTGGCGCACCGTTTCACCGAGATGCGCTTCGGCATCGGCCAGGGCCACCACGCTGTCGGCATGGTCGAGCCGCACCAGCGGCTGGCCGGCCTTGACGGGCTGGTTATCGTCCGCACCGATGGCAATGACGGTACCCGAGACGATCGAGTTGACGTAGACCAGATTGCCGCCCACATAAGCGTCGTCGGTCTCTTCGTGGAACTGCGCGTAGAGATAATAATAAGCGCCGTAGCCGACGCCGATGGCGATGAAGATCAGCGCGATGATGGTGAGGATCTTGCCGCGCTTGCCGTTTTTCGGCGCTTCCGCCGGCTGGCTTGGCGCAGCCTGTCCCGGCAGCGGTTGACCCGTGGCGGGCGAGACCTGCGGGGCGCTTGCCGGATTTGGTGTGTTGGCATTACTCATGTTGTTACTCCCGATTCTTGAATTTGACTGGTGTCTTATTTCTTGCTGAGGCCGTCATCGGCAGCCGGGTCCTGGTAGCCGCCGCCCAGCGCCTTGATCAGGGCGATGCGGGCACTCACGGCACGCTGCTCGCGCGCCAGTTCCTGGTCGTCCAGCGTCAACAGTGCGAGCTTGTCGCGCGTGGCTTCGCGACCGTCGCTCAAGCCGGCATGCTGGCGCCGCTCTGCACTCTCGAGGTCGCGCTTGCGCGCGGCGATCTGCTGCGTCAATGAAGCCTGTTCGCGCTGGGCGCCCTGCAATTGCACGAAGGCGTCGTTCACGTCCGACACCGCGCTCTGCACCGCCTGATCGTATTGCGCGATGGCCATCGTCACGTCGGCACGCGAACTGTCCAGGCCGGCGCGCAGCCGGCCGGCATCGAAGATCGGCAGGCTCAAGGCCGGGGTGACGCCGATGTTTCTCGATGCGGTCTTCAACACATTGCCCAAGCCGAAGGCGGAAAAACCGGCGATGGCGGAGAGATTGATGTCCGGATAGAACGCGGCGCGCGAAGCGTCGACATCATGCAGTGCGGCCTTGATGCGGTCACGCGATGCCGCCACGTCGGCGCGGCGCGCCACCAGATCGAGCGGCAGATTGGTCGGCACGCCCACGTCGGCATTGGGCAGGGGCTTCGCTGCCAGATGCTCGGGGAATTGCGTGCCGCCAACCAGCGACTTCAATTGGTAATACAGTTCGTCGCGCTGGGTTTCGAGCTGCACCCGCGTCTGGCGCGGCAGGGCGGCATCGGCTTGCAGCGGCGCGACCAGTTCGCCCGCCGAGAGGCCCGACTTGACGCGCGGCGCTTCAAGCTCGATCAAGCGGTTGCGCTGACTCTGCACATCGTCTTGCAGTGCAAGACGCGCGTTCACCAGTTGCCACTGATAATAGGTGGAAGCAACCGCTGCCGAAAGCGTCGATGCTGCGCCCGCCGACTCCGCCTGCGCGGCGGCGACCTGGCCCAGGGCGGATTCGATCATGCTGCGGTTGCGGCCCCAGAAATCGAAGTCGTACGAGAAATTCAACCCCAGGTCACCCGAATTCAGCGTGCTGCCGCCGATCGGCGGCGGGTAGATGCTGTTGGCCGTATAGTGCTGACGGGTCAGGTCGGCCGAAGCGTCCAGCCTGGCGCCGGTATTGGCGCCGGCAAGCTGCGCCTGGGCGTTGGCCTGGCCGATGCGCGCCTGCGCCACCGCCATCGACGGCGAGTTATGCAAGGCTTGCTCGATCAGGCTGTTCAATTGCTCGTCGTGGAAATCGCTCCACCACTGGTTGACCGGCCACTGCCCCGCCACCGGCGCCTTGACGAAATCGCCCGCTGCGGGCGTCGCGAGCCTGGGCGCGGGATCGGCCGGCGGCAGTCCGGCGCAGGCGCTCAGGGTGAGCACGGCAGCCAAGGCCAGCGGGCGCAATGCGCCGACATAGCGCGATGGGGATGGCCCATCTTGCCCAGCCTGGCTGTAGTTTGAATTGGGATTATTCATTTTGGGAATATTTTGCTAAAAAAATTCACACTTCAATAACTGGCTTCCAGGACCTGCTTCAACTTGATCAACTCGGCCTCGAACGCCGTTTTGGTTTCATCGTTGAAAACGGAAAATACCGCCTGGGTCTTTTTGCGCAGCACCGGTACCACCTGGCGCAGCAACTGCATGCCTTCCTCGGTCAGCGACAGATCCACGCGCCGCCGGTCTTCCTCATTGGCCACGCGGCGAATCAGCCCCTTGGCCACCAACTCGTCGGTGATGCGCGTCATGTTGCTGCGCGTCTCGCCGGAAGCCGTGCACAGCTCCGACGGATTGGCCAGGTTCTCCGGCGTGCTTTGCAAGGTCATCATGGCGATATACGCCACGCCGCTGATGCCGAACGGCTCGACCGTGCGATTGAGCAAATCGGAAAGCAGCTCGGCGTTGTGCTTGACCAGCAGCGTCAATCGCACTTCGCTATTCAATGGCGCACCGACCGACCTCTGGTGAGCCAAATCAACGCGCTTTTCGATTTCGCTGTGCGTATGGCGATGGTGGTTTTTATCGTTCATGACGGTATAATACCAAATAAAACTATATTTTCAAGGATTATTTTCAACGGGACCATTGCAGCGACGCGGCCGGTGATATATTGGCCTTCTTGTATACTGAATAAGCGCTACAATTATCAGCCAGGCAAGAATTGTCTGACAGACATTGAACTGCGGGCTGCTTTTACAATCGAATCGAAAACAATGTAAATGCCCCGTTAATTGTTTCACCATGTAACCCCGGTCAACCGGGTTCCGTTTCAATCGCTATAGAGTCGTCAACCCGGTTTTTCCCTGCCGTTTTGATCGTATTGCAGGACGCAACACCCCCGTGTCGCCAGGCGACGATAAAGGACATGACATGAAAAAAACATTGATGAGTATTTTACTGGCAGCCTCGTTTGCGGCACCGCTCGCTGCCAACGCGCAATTTGCGGTTTCGATCAACGTCGCACCGCCGGCCCTGCCGGTCTACGTGCAGCCGCCGATTCCCGGCGATGGCTATATGTGGACCCCGGGCTACTGGGCCTGGGACCCGGACGTGAGCGACTATTACTGGGTGCCCGGCACCTGGGTGCAGGCACCGTTCGTCGGCGCGCTCTGGACTCCCGGCTATTGGGGCTGGGCCGGCGGCAGCTATGGCTGGCATAACGGCTACTGGGGCGATCACATCGGCTTCTACGGCGGCGTGAACTACGGCTTCGGTTATATCGGTGTCGGCTACGTCGGCGGCCACTGGGACCACGGCGCCTTCGCCTATAACGGCGCGGTCAACAACGTCACCAATGTTCATATCACCAATGTGTATCGCGACACGAGCGTGATCCACGAGACCAACGTCAACCGCGTCAGCTTCAACGGCGGCAGCGGCGGCATCCAGGTACACGCGAGCGCTCAGGAAGAAGCATTTGCCCGCGCATCGCATCCGGCGCTCCCGGCGGCGCAAGTCCAGCATCAACAGGAAGCGATGCACAATCCTGAGCTGCGCAATTCGGTGAACCACGGCAACCCGGCAGTTGCCGCCACGTCGGCTCCAGGCAAGTTCAGCGGTCCAAACGTCGTGCCCGCCAAGGGCGCGCCGGCAGGCGGCGGCCATCCGGAACCGCAGGCACAGCAGCACCAGGAAACACAGGCGCAGGCGCATCCGCAGGCTCAACCGCAGCAGCATCCGCAGCCGCAGGCGCATCCCCAGCCTCAACCGCAGGTCCACCCGCAGCCACAGCCGCAACAGCACCAGGAACAGCAGCAGTTCCACCCGCAGCCGCAGCCTCAACCACAGGCGCAGCAGCCCCATCCGCAGCCGCAAGAAGCCCATCCGGCGCCGCAACAACATGCTGCACCGCAGCCCCATGGGGGCCAAGAGCACCATGAGGACGACAAGCACGAACATTGATCGAGGCTTGAACCCGAAAACGGCCGGAATAGCTTTCCGGCCGTTTTTTTGTTTGCCGCATTCCCCATACCGGATTTCGGCCGCTCCGGCGGCGACGGCGCACTTCGCCTAAAATAGACGTCTCCCGCCCGTCCTATCAAGCATGCAAGCCCAAGCCAGCGCCAACGTCAAACGGTATCTCCCCTGGGTCGTCGCGACGGCCCTGTTCATGGAGCAGCTCGACTCCACCATCGTCAACACCGCCGTGCCGAGCATGGCTGCCAGCCTGCAGGTGACGCCGCTGAGCCTCAAGGCCGTCGTGACGAGCTACATCCTGAGCCTGGCGGTCTGCATTCCCATTTCCGGCTGGATGGCCGACCGCTTCGGCACGCGGCGCGTGTTTTCCACCGCCGTGACGATCTTCACCTGCGCCTCCATCCTGTGCGGCCTCTCGCTCAGCGCGCCCATGCTGGTGGCGGCGCGCATCCTGCAAGGCATAGGCGCGGCCATGATGATGCCGGTGGGACGCTTGACCATCGTGCGCACCTTCCCCAAGTCGGAATTGCTGGCGGCGATGAACTTCGTGATCATCCCGGCCCTGATCGGGCCGCTCCTCGGGCCGACCGTGGGCGGGGTCATCGTGCACTGGCTCTCATGGCGCGAGATTTTCTTCATCAACGTGCCGGTGGGCCTGGCGGCGCTGTTCCTGATCCAGCGCCACATGCCCGACTACCGTGGCGACGGCCCGCGCCCGCTCGACATGATCGGCTTCATCCTGTTCGGCAGCGGCGCGGCGCTACTGTCCTGGCTGCTCGAAATCTTCGGCGAACACCATCTCGACGTCACCTCGGGCACCATCCTGTTCCTGCTCTCGCTGGCGCTCCTGGGCGGTTATGCCGTCCACGCACGGCAGGCCAGCCATCCGCTGTTGCGCCTGTCGCTGTTTCGCGTGCGCACCTTCCGCGTCTCGGTCGTGGGCGGGTTCGTCACGCGGCTCGGGATAGGCGGCCTGCCCTTCCTGCTGCCGCTGTTGTATCAGCTCGGCATGGGCATGCCGGCCTGGGAATCGGGCTTGATGATGATGCCTTCGGCAGCGGCCTCGATGGGCATGAAATTCCTTTCGATGCGCCTCCTGGGCCGCTTCGGCTACCGCCAGATCCTGATCGTCAATACCGTCATGATCGGCATCACCATCAGCCTGTTCACGCTGGTGGAGCCCTCCACGCCCATCATCCTGATCAACCTGTTGTCGTTTTGCGTGGGTTTCTTCAATTCGCTGCAATTCTCGAGCATGAATTCCATGGCCTATGCCGATATCGAACCGGTCGACTCCAGCATGGCCAGCACCATTGCCAGCTCGCTGCAGCAGATGTCGATGAGTTTCGGCCTGGCGTTCGGCACGCTGATCGCAGCCTGGTACCTGGGCGATCTGCCGCAAACCGACCGCCTCGCGGTAATGGACGCCCTGCACCACGCCTTCGTCACGATGGGCGTGCTGACGGCCATTTCCTCGCTTTCGTTCTGGACCCTGCGCGCCAGCGACGGCGACAGCGTCAGCCGAGGCGCCGCGCAGCAGGCGAGCTGAACTATAATCATTGCAATAATTTAACCTGGAGCACTGATGGCTTCCACTGAATCCGCGCCGCGCCGCTTTTTCGGCTTTATCTGGCGCTTCATCGACGGCACGCGGCGCGTCATCCTGAACCTGATCTTCCTTTTGATCGTGGTGGTCCTGATCATCGGATTCACCTCGGGCGGCAAGCGCATGGACGACAAGACCACGCTGGTGCTCGACCTGAAGGGCAGCCTGGTCGAACAGGCCACCGGCAACGTGCGCGAAACGGTGGCGTCGCAACTGCAGGGCGACGAAGTCAAGGAAGACGTGCAATTGCGCGACATCCTCTTGGTGCTCGATGCGGCCGCGAAAGATCCCAAGATCAACGGCATCGTGCTGCTCATGGACGATTTCGAAGGCGCCGGCCTGCCCATGCTGCGTGAAGTGGCTGCCGGCATCGACCGCTTCAAGGCCAGCGGCAAGCGCGTCGTGGCCTGGGGTTCGAGCTATACGCAGCGCCAGTACTTCATCGCCGCGCATGCCAATGAAGTGCTGCTGCATCCGATGGGCACGGTCGAGCTCGAAGGCTTCGGCGGGCACCGCAACTATTATCGCGACGCGTTGGACAAGCTGGGGATCACGGTCAACCTGATGCGTGTCGGTACTTACAAGAGTTTTGCCGAACCCTACATCGCCAACGAGCCGTCGCCGGCGGCGCTGGAAGCCGAAACCTATCTCTACAGCGGCATGTGGAAAAATTACACCGATTCGGTGGAGCAAGCGCGCAAGCTGCCCGAAGGCAGCATCATGAACACCATCAATAATCTGCCGCAACTGATGACGGCGGCGCATGGCGACCTGGCCAAGGTCGTACTCGACGCCAAATACGTCGACGGCCTGGCCACGCGCGACGAATTGCGCCAGATGATGATCGCGCGCGGCGTGCCGGACGACAAGATCCACAGCTTCCGCCAGATCAACTACGACGACTACCTGGCGCGGCAAAAGCCGCAATTGACCGGCGACGCGGTGGCTGTGATCATCGCCTCGGGCGAAATCAGCGACGGCGTTGCCGGCCCCGGCTCGATCGGCGGCCTCTCGACCGCCAACATGATCAGGACCGCGCGCGAAGACGACCGCGTCAAGGCCATCGTGCTGCGCGTCGACTCGCCCGGCGGCAGCGCCTTCGGCGCCGAGCTGATCCGGCGCGAACTCGAAGTCACGAAGAAGGCCGGCAAGCCGGTAGTGATCTCGATGGGCGACGTGGCGGCCTCCGGCGGCTACTGGATTTCGACCTCGTCCGACGAAGTCATTGCCGATCCGGCCACGGTGACCGGCTCGATCGGCGTGTTCGCCATCCTGCCCACCGCCGACAAGGCCATGGACAAGCTCGGCGTGCACTCCGGCGGCGTGACCACGACCTGGCTGCGCGACAGCTATAACCCGCTGCGCCCGCTCGACCCGAAACTGCGCGACGTGATCCAGGCATCGATCGAGCATATCTATGCCGAATTCACCGGCAAGGTCGCCGCCGCCCGCAAGACCACACCCGAGAAAATCGACGAGGTGGCGCAAGGCCGCGTCTGGACCGGCCAGCAAGCCAAGGACCGCGGCCTGGTCGATACGCTGGGCAGCTTCAACGACGCCATCAAGGCAGCCGCCAAATTCGCCAAGCTGGGCGACAATTACCGCGTAGCCTATGTCGAACGCGAACTGAGCGGCTTCGACAAGCTGGTCCATCTGTTCGACGCGCGCGTTGCCGCAGCCATCGGCACCCAGGTCGACGCCACCATGGCCCACGCCACCGGCGTGCCGCCGACCGTGGCGCACGACGTGGCCAAGCAGATCGGCTGGCTGACCGACGTGGCCGAGGAGCGCAAACCGTTTGCGGCGGTGACGCACTGCTTCTGCGGGCAGCCATAGGGATATGCCGAAGAAGCGTCGCGAGCGGCCCGAGTTTGCGTCGAAAAGCGCAACCGTACGATAGTACGGCGAGCATCGCAGGCGCAAAATCGGGCCGCGCAGTAGCTTGTTCGGCATATTCCCTGGAACTTTGCCCTTGGCAGACAACTCGATGTGGACTATATTGGTCCACATCGAGTTTTGGTTGATGTAGCATGCCTACCCGCAGAACCTTCCTGCAGCAATCGCTGGCATTGGGTACGGGGGCCTTGATGGCCGCCTGTGCCGACTCCCCTCCCCCCAGAAAAACCGCAGCGCCAACTACCTCGCCGGTCGCCGCCCAGCCGCGTCCGAAACCAGTTGCGCCACCGCCTGACGATGACTTGAACGCGCCGCCGGATATCTTCGACGCCGGCACGCTCGACATCGATTTCTGGGTCAAGCCGCGCACGATCACCCTGATCCGTCCGGAAAACGGCGAAAAGGCCAACCTGCTCTATTGGAAAGATGGCGAGATCATCGACCCGGCCTACCAGGAGCTGTGCCACTTGCTGCGCGACGTCAACGGCGGCGGCGTGACCGTGGCGATGGACCCCAAGCTGCTCGAACTGCTCTGGGCCACGCAAGCCTTCGTGGCGCGCTACGGCATGACGGCGCCGCTGCAAATCCTCTCGGGCTACCGCACGCCCGAATCGAACAAGCACCTGATCGAAACCGGCGTGCCGGCGGCGCGCAAGTCGCTGCACATGGATGGCAAGGCTGCGGACATCCGCATCTCCAATCTTGATTCCGAAGTGTTGGGTAACCTGATCAAGAGTTTCCGTCAGGGCGGTGTCGGGTTCTACTACCGCCAGACCAAGCAGGGCGGGTGGATTCATGCCGACACCGGGGTGCAGCGGAGCTGGAAGGGTTGACGTTAACCCTTGAGTCTCGTGGCCTTCGTGAAAACGGGGCTCAGGGAATTTCGTTGAGACTTAAACTGCGGACTCCACGGCGGGCACATGCGGGACTCCCCTCGCCCGCAGGCGGGAGAGGGGAGTCACAGCGGATCGCACGAGACGCATCGCGCAGTCACTAGGTTACTCCAGGCAGCAACATGCTTTCACATGACCGGCGGACGTTTTTGCGGCTTACGCCCGCACGATAGTATACTGACCCGCTTTGCCACATTACCAACAACAACCATGCGCCTCTCGACCCTGACTGCCGCCGTACTACTATCCCTCGCCCAAGCCGCGCTCGCCGACGCCCCCGGCGACAACCTGGTGCTGGAATCCCAGACCATGGACCGCAAGGCCAATCCCTGTACCGACTTTTTCCAGTACGCCAACGGCAAATGGCTGGCCGACAATCCCATCCCGGCAGACCGCTCGCGCTATAGCGCCTACGATGAAGTGATGGAACGCAACCTGCGCGACCTCAAGGCCATCGTCGAGGATGCCGGCAAAACCAACGGCGGCGCGGCGCATCTGGTCGGCGATTTTTACCATAGCGGCATGGACGAAGCTGCGATCGAAGCTGCCGGCGCCAAGCCGATCGCCCCGATGTTGCAAAGCATCGCCGCCATCGACAACCGTCAGGCCCTGATGGATGTGCTGGCCGGGCAGACCCGCATGGGCATGCAGCCGCTCTATGTTTTCTTCGTCGACCAGGATGCGCGCAATACGTTGCGTTATATCCCGCAGTTGACGCAAGGCGGCCTCGGCCTGCCCGACCGTGACTACTACGTCAAGACTGACGCCAAAACGCGCAAGATCCGCGAACAATATTTGGCACACGTGGAAAAAATGTTCACGCTGCTGGGCGAATCGGCCGAACAAGCCAAGGCGGACGCGGCTACCGTGATGCGCATGGAAACCCGCCTGGCACGCGCCTCGATGACCAACGTCGAACAGCGCGATCCGCAGGCGACCTATCACCTGATGGACCTGGCGAAGTTTTCTGCGCTAGACAAACACGTCGACTGGGCGCACTACTTCGAGAAAATCGGCCTGGCACAACCGGGCGATATGAACGTCGCGCAACCCAAATTCTTCGTCGAAGCCGATCACATGATCGACACGGCGCCGCTGAAGGATTGGCAAACCTACCTGCGCTGGAATCTGGCCCACAACAGCGCGCCCTCGCTGTCCAATGCCTTCGTCGAAGCCAACTTCGATTTCTACGGCCGCGTCCTGGCCGGCACCAAGGAAATGCAGCCGCGCTGGAAGCGCGTGCTGCGTACCATCGATGGCGAAGCCGGCGAGGCGCTCGGCGAACTCTACGTCGCCAAGGCCTTCGGCCCCGACGCCAAGGCCGCCGCGCTCGAGATGGTCGGCAACATCAAGACCGCCATGCGCGACGACATCAACGGCCTGGTCTGGATGACGCCCGAGACCAAGAAGCGCGCGATGGAAAAGCTCGATACGCTGTCTGTGAAAATCGGCTACCCCGACAAGTGGCGCGACTACAGCAGCCTCAAGATCACGCCCGACGACTATGCCGGCAACGTCGAACGCGCCAACGAATTCGAATTCAAGCGCAACCTCGACAAGCTGGGCCGCCCGATCGACCGCAACGAATGGGGCATGACGCCGCCCACGGTTAACGCCTACTACAACCCGACCATGAACGAGATCGTGTTCCCGGCCGGCATCCTGCAGCCGCCGCTGTTCCACGTCAAGGCCGACGCCGCCGCCAACTACGGCAACACGGGCGCCACCATCGGCCACGAATTGACGCACGCCTTCGACGACCAGGGCCGCCAGTTCGACGCCAACGGCAACCT